>Ga0209344_10000040_pt1 | contig 284266 bp, 299 predicted proteins | sample Cruoilmetagenom6_FD_187293 | JGI IMG/M metagenome (GOLD analysis project Ga0209344, IMG submission 187293) | Oil polluted marine microbial communities from Coal Oil Point, Santa Barbara, California, USA - Santa Barbara Oil Seep Sample 6 (SPAdes)... | ecosystem: Environmental > Aquatic >...
GGGGCTGGAGAAGGTCCCAAGGGTTGGGCTGTTCGCCCATTAAAGTGGCACGCGAGCTGGGTTCAGAACGTCGTGAGACAGTTCGGTCTCTATCTACAGTGGGCGCAAGAAATTTGAGTGGATCTGACTCTAGTACGAGAGGACCGAGTTGGACAAACCTCTGGTGTACCAGTTGTTCCGCCAGGAGCACTGCTGGGTAGCTACGTTTGGAAGGGATAAGCGCTGAAAGCATATAAGCGCGAAACCCACCACAAGATGAGATTTCTTTAAAGGGTCGTGGGAGACTACCACGTTGATAGGCTATAGGTGTAAAGGCAGTAATGTCATAGCCAAGTAGTACTAATAACCCGTATAGCTTATGTACTCTTCCCCCGGGCAACCGGGGGAGGTGAAATCCTATTGCTATGTATATTTATACTCGAAGTATTATTTATTTTTTCAATATGTTAACTTATTAGATGGTTGTTTCTTTTAAATAGAAGAACAGTTATCACCGATTTAAGGTGGTTATGGCAACGGGGCTCACCTCTTCCCATTCCGAACAGAGAAGTTAAGCCCGTTAGCGCAGATGGTACTGCTAATTGTGGGAGAGTATGTCGCCGCCTTTTTTACTTACCAATTGGTAAGTTTATAAACCCTTCACTTGATACAAGTGAAGGGTTTTTTTTTACTCTTTTTTTAAAAGTGAATTAAATCTTATTCTTATGATTTATTCTAATAGAAATAGAATAAATTTACTCTTCAGATCTATAATACCTCAGTAATGAATTTATCTAAAATTTGGTTGTCTTCTCCGCATATGGGCGGAAACGAAATTAAATATATTAATACCGCTTTTGATGAAAATTGGATTGCACCTCTAGGCCCTAATGTAAATGGTTTTGAACAGGATTTAAAAGATTTTATAGGCAATGGTAAAGAAGTAGCAGCATTAAGTAGTGGAACTGCAGCAATTCATTTAGCATTAATTCAATTAGGTGTTGGTTTAGGAGATGAAGTACTCTGCCAATCTTTTACGTTTTCCGCTTCAGCGAATCCAATTACTTATCAAGGCGCGAAACCCGTATTTATTGATAGTGAAAAACAGACCTGGAATATGTGTCCTAAAGCTTTAAAAGAAGGGATAGAGGCTAGAATTAAACATGGAAAGAAACCGAAAGCTATTATTGTGGTCCATTTATACGGAATGCCTGCTTTAATGGATGAAATTATGGAGCTTTCCACACAATATAATATTCCAGTAATTGAAGATGCTGCAGAAGCGTTGGGATCTTCATATAAAAATCAAAAATGTGGAACTTTCTCCAATTTTGGTATTTTATCTTTTAATGGAAATAAAATAATTACCACAAGTGGAGGAGGAGCATTGGTTTGTTCTTCCGAGGAAACAAAGAAAAAAGCTGTGTTTTATGCCACTCAGTCTAGAGATGACGCTCCTCACTATCAACATAGTCATATTGGTTATAATTATAGGTTAAGTAATATTTCAGCGGGGATAGGTAGAGGTCAAATGGAGGTTCTTGAAGAACACATCGAATTGCGTAGAAAAATGCATTTCTTTTATAAAGATCTATTTGCTTCAATTGAAGGAATTCAAGTTTTCGAAGAACCTAGTGCTGATTTCTATTCTAATCATTGGTTAAGTGCTATTACTGTAAATCCAGAATTGACAAATGGAATTAATCGAGAAGATTTAAGGTTGGCTTTTGAAAAAGAAAATATAGAAAGTAGGCCTTTATGGAAACCTATGCATATGCAGCCTATTTTTAAAAACTGTCCTTATTATGGAGGAAATGTAGCTGAGTCTTTATTTAATGAAGGTTTGTGTTTGCCTTCTGGATCAAATTTAACTGATGAAGACCGAAATAGAATTTCTAATGTAATTAAAAAGATTTTTAATTAGGATGATTTTAAAAACTATAAAGGAAAGAAGATCTGTTTTTCCTGCACAATATACTTCTGATAAAGTAACAAAAGAACAAATAAATCAGCTCTTAGAAGCTGCCAATTGGGCTCCTAGTCATCGAAAAACTGAACCATGGCGTTTCTATGTCATAACTGAAGATAAGTTACGTGAGTTAGGTGATTTTTTAGCAGAGGCTTACAAAGAAAGTACCGATGCCTTCTCTGAGTTTAAATTTGAAAAAATTAAATCTAAACCAACTCAAGCAAGTCATGTGATTGTGATTTGTATGCATCGAGATGAAAAAGAAAGAGTTCCTGAATGGGAAGAAATAGCTGCTACCGCCATGGCGGTTCAAAATATGTGGTTAATGACAACTGAATTGGGTTTAGGCGGGTACTGGAGTTCACCATCCTTAATAGAACAGATGCCTAAATTTCTTTCTATGAAAAAAGAAGAAAAGTGTTTAGGCTTTTTTTATGTAGGAAATTTTGAGGGACAAATTTCAAAAGGAGATCGTCAACCTATAGATGATAAAGTAACTTGGTTATAAAATTTATTGATTTAATCCACTAGAAAATCAATATCTCCCAAGCCTTCAATGCTTGCTTTAACCTTATCGGAAGGATTTAAGTTTACCATGGGGCCCAATGCTCCAGAAAGGATAATTTCTCCTTTTTTTAGCGGATTGCCTAAATCATTCATTTTATTGGCTAACCAAACTACCGAATTTAAGGGATTGCCCATGCAAGAAGTCCCATCTCCTTCAGATACCAATTGATCGTTCACAAAGAGCTGCATTTTATTATTTTCTAAATCAATTTCTTGAACGTTAGCTTTTTTTGTTCCTAATATAAAATGACTCGACGATGCATTATCTGCAATGGTATCTGTTATTTTTATGTTCCAATCTTTAATTCTACTCCCTACAATTTCTATGGCAGAAGTAATGTAATCTGTCGCCGAGATCACATCTTCCATAGTGATATTTTTACCTTTTAAATCTTCCTTTAAAATAAAAGCAATTTCAGCTTCAGCTTTCGGTTGCATCAATTCCGCGAAAGCGAGATTTTCACCTTGTTGAAATTGCATATGCTGTAGCAAAACTCCAAAATCGGGTTGATCTACTCCTAACTGTTCTTGTACTTTAAAAGAAGTAAGTCCAATTTTTTTACCAATCTCAATTCCGCCTTTAGCTATTTTCTGATCTACATTAATTTTCTGAATTTTATAGGCAGACTCCAAATCGAGTTCTTTTAAATGGCTACGAATGGGAGCGCAAGCTTTTTGAGTAATTTCGGCTTGTAATAAAATGGCTGCAATTTCCTGATGTGTCATATTAAAAAAAGGATTGGGAGTTTTTAATGAAAATTGTAATAAATATCCCCAAATATACGCAGGCAGTAAAGAAACTCACAAAGGTAGAGGCTAAAAATCCTAAAAAAGATCCTGTAGCTGCTCGAAGTGCTTTTTGAGTATTGCTTTGTTTATTAAAAATAATTTCTCCAAGAAATGCACCTAGAAACGGACCAATAAGAAAACCGAATGGTATAGGAGCGAGAATACCTACAATAAGCCCCACAGTGGTGCCAATAGCTGCGGCTTTACTTCCGCCAAATCTTTTGGTTCCTGCAGCAGGAATTACATAATCTAAGACGATGATTAAAATAGCAATTATTAAAGTTATCGTTAACAACACATAATTAATTTCTACTACAGAGGTAAGGTAGATCATCAAAATACCTAACCAACTTAATGAAATACCGGGTAAAGCAGGAAGAAAAGTTCCTACGATTCCTACTACACATAAAATAAACCCAAGAAGAAGTAAAATTAAATCCATGATTAAATTATCAACTAATAAATTAGTTTAAACTAAAAATTTAGTTATATTTGAATATTCATTATAATTTGAATGAATCAGAAAGGTATATTTTTTACTGAATTAAAAATAACTTTTTAAGAAAAAACTGCTATATGAAAGAATTGACCAAGGCTGAAGAAGAGGTAATGCAACAACTATGGAAATTAGAAGAAGCGAATGTGGCCTCTATTATAGAGGAGATGCCAAAACCCAAACCCGCTTATAACACAGTTTCTACGATTGTAAGAATTTTAGAAAGTAAAGGATTTGTGGGTTATAAAAAAGTTGGGAGAGGACATCATTATTTTCCGTTGGTTAAAAAAGATAGTTACAGCAAATTTTCTATGACCAAGCTGATGAATAATTATTTTGATGGCTCTATGAAGAGTATGCTTTCCTTTTTTGTAAAGAAAAATGATATGAGCACCGCAGAACTGGAGGAGATTTTAAAAGAAATTAATAAAAAACAATAAGATGGGATTATATATAATACAGTTCAGTTTATTCTTAGCGGTTTTTTATGTGGCTTATCTATTGTTTTTAAAAAAGGAAACTTTTTTTAATTACAATCGCCTCTATTTATTATTAACGCCGTGTTTGGCCTTGCTTTTACCATTCATAACCTTAGACTTTTTAAGACCAAAAGATTCTACAGGGGCAGCATTTATTAATTTACCACCCGTTTTATTAGGTGATTTTGCGGTCGCAGCCGAAGAAACTCAAGCCGTAACCCATAATTTAAAAGCCTTTAATTGGAGTCAATTTTTATGGCAAAATGGATTTTTAATTCTTTACGGAATTGGTTTTTGCGTCGCTTTCTTGCTTCTGATAAAAAAATGGAATCAGTTTAGAAAATTCAAGAAAAGTGGAATTCAAAAACAACAAGACGGTATTTTTTATAGCGAAATACAAAACAGCAGAATTGCTTGTACCTTTTACAATCAAATATTTATAGGTAGTGAAATTAATGAAAAGGAAAGGCAACATATTTTGCAGCACGAATGGGTTCACGTAACGCAAAATCATAGTCTTGATTTATTCTACTTCGAAATTTTAAAACTCTTGTTTTGGTTTCATCCTGCGGTATTTGCTTACCAAAAACAGATAACAAGTCTGCATGAATTTATAGCCGACGAACACGTCACCCAGAATACATCAAAAATTAATTACTACCAAAGTCTACTTAATGTAGCTTTTGGGACTCATCAAATATCATTCATCAATCAATTTTTTAATCATTCATTAATCAAAAAACGAATCGTTATGTTACAAAAATCAAAATCAGCTGCGCAAGCAAAGCTAAAGTATTTAATTGTTTTGCCGTTAATTGCAGCCATGCTCACTTATGTGTCATGTTCAGAAAATGAAGAAACCGTAGAAACTACTCAATCTGAGCTTCCAGCCCCACCGCCACCGCCAGCCCCTTCAGCTAATTTTTCTCAAGAAGATGCTCAAATGATGAATGAACTTCATCAAGAGTTGTTAGAAATGGAGAAAGAAGAAAAAAGTTTTATGGAAATCTCTAATGCTTTTATGACAGAAAAAGATAAACACATTAAATCTAAAGAATCTTACTATAGACTTAGGGTTTATGGTGATTGGATTATGAAAAACAATAAAACAAGAAAAATTGAAGAAGGAACTTGGAATGAGGAGGATGAAAAGCGTCATAATTATATGAAGGCTAAAGAATATAATCAAACATACGAGGATTATGTGGCTTATCGAAAAACTCAAGATAAAGAAGATTTTGTTTCTCCGAGAGGTGTTCCTTTTTCATCTATAGAAACGGTACCTACTTTTCCTGGTTGTGATGAAGAATCTAATAATACAATAAGAAAACAATGTTTTAGTGATAAGATTAGAAACTTTGTAAATAATAATTTTGATGTTGGTCTAGGGAAAAAACTTGGGTTGACTGGAGAAAATAGGGTTTATGTACGATTTGTTATTGCCAATGATGGTAGTATAGAAGATGTACAAGCGCGAGCTCCGCATCCAGAATTACAAAAAGAAGCAGAACGAGTAGTGAATAGTTTGCCTCAAATGCAACCAGGAACCCAAGATGGCAAACCAGTTAATGTTTTATATAGTTTACCCATTATTTTTAAAATTCACTAGATGTTAAGAATACTTAGTTTATTTATTTTAATAGGAATTTTTCAGCGGGTCGAAGCACAAACATCGACCCTTGCTTTAGCCGATAGTTTATATAGCGTGGGCGATTATCAAAAAGCGATTCAAGTCTATGGGGCGCAAGAAAATATTTCGGCCAATGTATATCAAAAAATAGCATCGGCTCAAAACGCTAGGGGAAATTTAAATGCAGCACTTGTAGCTTATCAACAAGCGATTCAGCAAAATTCTAATTTAGTGGTGGCAAAAGCTAATTATGGTAAATTGTTGAGACGGACTTTTCAGTATCAAAAAGCAGATAGCGTTTACACGGATTTGATTCAGCAATATCCTCAAAATCCAGATTTTTATTATCAATTGGGATTAATAAAACAAAATTTAAAAGATTCTGAGGCTTATCTATATTTTGAAAAAAGTTTAAAACACGATGTTTCTCATCAACACGCTTTGTATCAATTAGCCTCTTATTATTACAGTCAAAAAAACTTCAAAAAAGCCGAAGAACTTACGCTAAGAGGGCTAAAGAATAATCCTAGGAATATAAAAATGCAATTGCTTTCAGCTCTAAATGCCTATACACAGCGAGATTATTCTTCCGCTTTAAAGCGTTATGAAAAAGTAATTAGTTTGGGATATACATCTGAAAATGTATTTGAAAAACTAGGGATGTGTTATTACCAAGAGGGTTTTATTAATCCTGCCATTGATGCTTATTTGAATGCTTTAAAATTGAATTCAGAAAACGCTTCAGCTCACTTATATGCAGGAAAATTATATTTACATAGAGAGAATTTAGCCGAAGCAGAGAAACATTTACTTATGGCTTTGTTGTTAAGTAAACCCAAACTAGATGAGTCCTATCAATCTTTAGGTTTAACTTATAAGGGTAAAGAGGATTATCAAAAAGCTATTTATTACTTTAATTTAGCTTTAGAAGAAGAACCCAATAAAATGAGAAGTCAGTTTGAGTTGGCGATAGCAGCCGATAATTATTATGCCGATTTAAATACGCGCCTTTCTTATTATGAATTATTTGTAAAAAAATTCAAGAACCATAGTGGAGCTCAATCATTTGTAGAATTAGCAAATAGAAGAATAAAAGATTTAAAAGAAGAACAACATCTATCTAAAAAAGTAGATTAAGAATTTTAACATCTATTCTTTGTTTTTTAGCTGATTTACTTACATTTACCCTATGTATAAGATTACGTGGGTATTTTTATTTTTTTCTCTTTTAGGTTGCCAACAAATGGAAACTAAGAAGGTTTTTTCTGATGAAATTGCAGCAGAAGAACTAAAGCACATCAATTGGAATGATGTGGAAACTTATCCTAGTTTTCCTGAATGTGAAAAGTGTGACGAAAAAGCAAAACAAAAACGTTGTTTTGAACAAAGACTTACTCAAATTATTTATGAAAATTTAGAAACACATCAAGTAGTTTTGCAAGATAGTCTCCATGAAAAGGTAATGGTGGTGATAGGAGTTTCAGCCAAAGGAGAGGTGAAAATAGACTCTTTGAAAGCTTCTGAACATTTAAAGGCACAATTACCAGAATTTGAGAGTTGGTTAGAAAAAGCAGTGACCAATTTACCTAAAACTTATCCCGCTCAAAAACGAGGAATTCCTGTAAATACAAGTTTTCAATTGCCGTTAACTATTAAGTCTGAGTAAAAAATTACATTTTAAACTTATACCCTAAAGTAAAATCTATAGGGAATTCTCCATTAGTATCTTCAGCAAGAGAAACCACATCGTTATAACTAAAGGTTAAAAAACCGTGGGGAGTAATTTTATACGCAACTCCAGCTCCAAAACTTATAGGGAAATTAAGTTCACTATCTTTCCTATTAATTTCTTCGTTATTTAAAGGGTTTTCAGTGTCTATGATAATATAGTTTTCATTGTAAAAATTAAGATTGATAAATTCCGTGTCAACGTAAAAATGAAAATCATTTAAATTAATAACTTTAAAACGGTAATTAAGAGAAATCTGCGCTTCTGAATATTTATATTCTTCCGATTCAAAAACATACCTAAACTGTACAAAAGCTGAATGTCTTTTTAAGGTTTCATCACTGTAAATTTCCCATTCTGCTCCAAGAAGAGGAGCTGTTTCATTTCCGGGATTTGCGGTATATACTAAATTGGTAATCCCGCCAAAGAAGCCCAAACGTGAGTTGACACTAATTTGTTTTCTAGGGTCCACAAAATCGTCGTCCTTTAATGTATTGTATGTAATAATGAACTCTTGTAAACTCGATAACGTAAGATTTACACGCTGTGTAGAGATAGTTTCATCATTGGTAAAAGTTTGTAAGGTAGTTTTATATTGCTCTGCATATTTCCCATTTTCCTTTGTATTGATAAGTTCTTCTATATTCTCATTTCTAGAAATGAAATAGCGATACTCACCATCAATAATATTATACAATAAATCGAGCTCTCCATCTACCGTTTTTATAAGTGAATATTCTTTTCCTTGGTAAGAATAATTTTCTTGAGCGTTCGATAAATTAAATAAAAATAAAGCTATTAAAAGAGTAAAAAATGGTTTCATATTGGGCAGTGTGTTTCTCAAATTTAGTAATAATTAGCTAAGTTAAGTTAGAATCATCTATTATTTTTTAAATGTTCTTTCTTTCCAAGAGTAGCTTTTAAATAATGATAAAATAGCTGTTGCAGAGATAAATATAGGATAGATAAAAGAAACGTAGAGGTAATCTTTTTTTAAAATTGATAATTTAAATAGGTCCGCTACTTTTATTAAAACAACAAACTCAATGATCATTTTGATGAACAAATATTCAAAAAAGAATAACAAATAAGCCGACTTAAAAATGCAAAGAACTCCCATTATTACCAAGCCCGCATTAGCTAAAAAGATCACTGTTCCTATACTTTTGCTGTAAATGCTTTTGGAAGCGGTGGTTTTAGAAGCCCAGCGTAATCTCTGCAAAAACAACCCTTTCCAACTTTTTGTAGCATGGGTAAAGACCATCGCTTCCGCGGAAGCGACATAATGAATATTTTTTTTGTTTTCAATCATTTTTTCTAGCAAAAAAATATCATCTCCACTTGCTATATGGTGGTTTCCGGCAAAAGCATTTACATTAAAAAAGGTTTCTTTTTTATAACATAAATTGGCTCCGTTGCACAAAAATGGATGTTGCTGCCCAAACCCGCCTAAGGTTGCGGCTTGCAAACTTAGAAAGTCTAAGCGTTGAAAATAATTAAGGAAGTTTTTAGTAGAAAAATAGCTTACGGGACCGGCTATGAAATCGGCTTGGTTTTCTTTTATTTTATTGTTGAATCCTTGCAACCATTTTGGCGGCACTTCACAATCGGCATCGGTGGTAACTATATATTCTTTAGTACTTAATTTTATAGCTTGTAATAATGCTTCTTTTTTTGGTGACGTACTGTGAGGATTTTGAGCGTGAGTAATTTGAACATTTACGTATGGATGTGCTTCTAAAAAGCTTTTACAAATCGCTACCGAAGCATCTGAAGAGAAATCATTCACTAAAATAATTTCATATAGATGTGTGGGATAATCTATACTTTTTAAGGAATGAAGTAAATTCTCTAAGTATAACTCTTCATTTCTAAAAGGAATACAAATACTAAAACTAGACGCAGCAGAAAGAGGTTTAACTCTACTAAATTGTAGTTTTTTTATGCCTAAAAAAAGCCAAACCATAATAGAGATGTAAGCCAATAAAATGATAAGGACAATAATTAACATAGAGATGCAATAAATGTGTGTCAAAAATAGGGTTTAAATACACAATACAAAGAAGTACTAAAAACAATTGTTTAGCTTTGTTAGAAGTTAGCATAATTAATTAGGAGAGAGACATTGAGTTTAAAAACAGAAAAAATTATTTTAGGAATAGATCCAGGAACCACCATTATGGGATTCGGACTTATAAAAGTGGTAGGTAAACAAATGGAGTTTTTACAGCTTAATGAGCTCATGCTAAAAAAATATGATGATCATTACGTTAAACTGAAGCTTATTTTTGAGCGAACCATAGAGTTAATAGATACTTACTATCCCGATGAAATTGCGATTGAAGCTCCTTTCTTTGGAAAAAATGTGCAGTCGATGCTAAAACTAGGAAGAGCGCAAGGTGTAGCTATGGCTGCAGGTTTAAGTAGAGATATACCTGTAACCGAATATTCTCCTAAAAAAATAAAAATGGCCATAACAGGTAGTGGAAATGCTAGCAAAGAGCAAGTCGCTAGAATGCTTCAAAGTACATTAAAACTAAAATCTTTACCTAAAAACTTAGATTCTACAGATGGATTAGCTGCGGCAGTTTGTCACTTTTATAATCAAGGTAGAGTAGAAGTAGGAAAGAGCTATACGGGTTGGGAAGCCTTTGTAAAACAAAACCCTAAAAAGGTAAAATAAGATCAATTTTTCTTTGTTAAAAATTTTTGAAGAGCAAGTCTTAAGGAGTTATGTTTTTATAAATTAGTAAAAAACTAAATAATGGAAACGAACAGATTATCAAAGAAAATAGAAAATATCCTAAATAAACAGCTAGAAAAGGAGGCGAATGCTTCTCAGGTTTACCTAGCGTATGGAGCTTGGGCAGATAGTGAAGGTTATGGCGGGGTAGCTAATTTCTTATTTAGACACTCTCAAGAAGAACGTGATCATATGACTAAAGTAATGGGATATATTATGGAACGTGGTGGCAGACCAAAAATTGGGGCAATAGAAGCACCATCAGAAGATCCTAAAAATATTCAAGACTGTTTTGAAAAGATTTTTCAGTACGAAATTGACAATACCAATGCTATTTATGAAATCGTTTCACTAGCTCAAGAAGAAAAAGATTGGGCCACTTGGAATTTTGGTCAGTGGTTTGTAAAAGAACAAATTGAGGAAGAAGCTATGGTGTTAGAAATTATGGATCAGTTAAAAATTGCAGGTGGACCTAAAGCAACTTCAGAATCATTATATTATTTCGATTCAAAAATTGGAGAAAAGGAGGATGAAGTAGAACTTGCAAGAGACTCTAATAGCAACAATCCTTTATAAGCTTTGAATATCTATTTAAAATGAATAAAATAATTTTTGGCTGTTTCTTTCTGTTTGGAATAATAGCTTTAGCTCAAAATACACAAGAAATGAGTAACACGATATATCAATTTAAGGTAGATGATATTGAAGGAAAAGAGTTTGATCTTGCTACATTAAAAGGCAAGAAAGTAATGTTGGTAAATACCGCAAGTAAATGCGGACTTACACCTCAATACGAACAATTAGAAGAAATTTATAAAGAATATAAGAATGATAACTTTATGGTGATAGGTTTTCCTGCGAACAATTTTGCTAGCCAAGAGCCAGGAAGCGACGAAGATATTGCACAATTTTATGAAAGAAACTACGGAGTAACTTTTCCTATGATGAGTAAAATTTCGGTAAAAGGGTATGATATGCATCCTTTATATCAGTTATTAACTCAAAAATCTAAAAATGGATTGGAAGATTCTGAAGTACAATGGAATTTTCAAAAATACCTAATCAATGAAGAAGGGAAATTGGTAAAGGTAATTGATCCTAGAACTTTGCCCAATGATGACAGTATTCTTCAATGGATTAAAAGTTAATTCTATTTTCGCTTAAGCGGAATAAAAAAACCGATTAGTATGAAAACTAATCGGTTTTTTAGGTTTTAAATTAAACCTGCTCGTTTGAGCAAAGCTTCTGGGTTAGGTTCTTTTCCGCGAAAGCGTTTGTATAAAACCATAGGATCTTCTGTTCCTCCTTGGCTTAAAACGTGTTCTTTAAATTTGGTTGCCACTTCTTTATTAAAAATACCTTCTTCTTTAAAGTATGCAAAGGCATCTGCATCTAATACTTCTGCCCATTTGTAAGAATAATAACCTGCAGAATAACCGCCTTGGAAAATATGAGAAAAGGAAGTGCTCATACAGTTTTCAGCCACATCTGGGAATAATTTTGTGTTTTCGAAAGCTTTAGATTCGTGTTCTTTTACATTTTTAACTGTAGAAGGATCGATACCGTGCCAAGCCATATCTAACATCCCAAAACTGAGCTGTCTTAAAGTTTGCATTCCTTCTTGAAAGTTAGCCGATTTCTTTATTTTTTCAATTAATTCCTTCGGAATAATCTCTCCCGTCTCGTAATGCCTTGCAAAAAGCGCTAAAGCTTCTGGCTCATAACACCAATTCTCGAGAACCTGACTAGGAAGCTCCACAAAATCCCAATATACCGAAGCTCCAGAAAGACTTGTATAGGTCGTGTCAGCTAACATTCCGTGTAAAGCATGACCAAATTCGTGGAACAAAGTAGTTACTTCATTAAATGTTAACAAGGCTGGTTTTTTTGAAGTGGCTCTGCTAAAGTTACATACATTAGAAATATGCGGACGTATGTTCTTGCCATCTTTCTTTTGTTGGTCGCGGTAAACCGTCATCCAAGCACCTCCACGTTTTCCTTCTCTAGGGTGGAAATCAGCATAAAATAAAGCGACTTCTTCTCCTTTAGCATTTGTGACACGGTAAGTTTTTACTTCTTCGTGATATTTATCTACGTCTTGAACTTCCTTAAATTGTAAGTCGTAAAGTTTATTAGCAACTGTAAATACACCATCGATTACATTTTCTAACTGAAAATAAGGCTTTAATTGTTCGTCATCTACATCAAATAATTTTTGCTTTAATTTTTCACTATAATAAGCGCTATCCCATTTTTCGAGATGATCTATATTGTCTAACTCCTCTGCGAAAGCTGTTAGTTCTTTAAATTCTTTTTCTGCTGCGGGTTTAGCTTTTTCTAACAGCTCTTCTAAAAAGTTGTTTACTTTTTCCGGTGTTTTCGCCATTCGCTCTTCTAAAACAAAGTCTGCATGGGTTTTATAACCTAATAAGTTGGCGCGTTGATGACGTAAATTAGCGATTTTTAAAACAATATCTTCATTGTTAAATTTGTTGTCCTGAAATCCTTTAGCACCAAAAGCAATAGAAAGTTCTTTACGAAGTTCACGATCTTTTACATACTTCATAAAAGGAATATAACTTGGATACTGCAAGGTGAAAATAAAACCTTCTTTGCCTTTATCTTTTGCTAACTGTGCTGCAGTTTCTTTTTCAGATTCGGGTAAACCTTCTAATTTGCTTTCATCAGTCACTAACAGTTCATAATTGTTCGTTTCGGCTAGAACGTGCTCTCCAAATGTTAATGACAATTTGGAAAGCTCAGTATCTATCTCTCTTAACTTCTTTTTATCTTCCTCTTTTAGGTTAGCTCCATTTCGGCTAAAAGATTTGTAATGCTTTTCTAATAATCTATTTTCCTCCACCGAAAGGTTTAAGCTATCTTTTTGTTCATAAACTGCTTTTACACGTTTAAACAACTCTTCATTTAAAGTAAGGTCGTTACTAAACTCACTTAACCAAGGAGAAACTTCTTGCGCTATTTGCTGAATCTCATCATTAGTTTCTGCCGAATTCATATTAAAAAATATGCTGGTAGCTCTACCCAAGGTTTCTCCACTATTTTCTAAAGCTTCAATAGTGTTTTTAAATGTTGGCGCTTCCGCGGAAGCGGTGATCGCATCAATTTCTGCATTAGCTAAAGCGATGGCTTCTTTTATCGCAGGTTGGTAGTGTTCGGTTTTTATTTTTGAAAATGGAGCCTCCTCAAAAGGCTTCAAAAGTGGATTATTTGGAGTCATAAATTATTTTCTTTTATTGAATGTAAAGGTACAAAGTAGGATTTCAATCCTAAAAGTTAGGATAATAAAATGAAGTTAATTTAACTATTTTATTCTTAGATGATGTGCTAGAATAATTATGATATTTAACAACTCTATGCTGTTGTTTTGCGTAAATAAAGTATGGTAAAAACATTTTTATTTTCGTTTATTATAGGGTTGGGATTTTCAACTTACGCCCAAAAAATAGATCATACTTCTTCTTTTAGGGAGATAAAAAGCAGTTCGTATTTTAGATTTAATTATGATAATGATTATTTCGCTTCTGCGGATAGAAACTATACTCAAGGTTATCAGTTAGAATTGGTGTTACCATTCTTAGAGAAAAATCCAGCCAATTTTCTTTTTTTACAACCGAAAAATAACGAATTGATTTATGGTTTGGCGTTAGAACATATTGGGTTTACGCCAGATGATTATGCAAGTAGAGAAATACAAGTTGGAGATCGCCCATTTGCAGCGGCTATTATGTTAAAAAGCTTTCTAGTGGCAAAAGATACGGTAAATTCTTCTCGTTTGGTCTCTGCTTTGAGTTTGGGAATTATAGGTCCGGGTGCTTTTGGCGGAGAAATGCAGCGAAGTATTCATGAAGCTACCGGAAATAAAATTCCGTATGGGTGGAGAAATCAAATTAAAAATGATTTGGTTTTAAATTACCAATTGGGTTACGAGAAGCAGCTTTTTAGGTATGCTGATTTTTTCTCTTTGCAGGGACATTCTGAAATCAATTTAGGAACTCTATTCACCAATGCTTCCATTGGAGCAAATGCCACGTTGGGAATTATTAATAACGGATTTTCTTCTGTAAAGAATAAAAATAAATTTGAAGTATATGCTTTTGCACAACCGCTTATAAAGTTCATTGGCTACGATGCGAGTCTGCAAGGAGGACTTTTTAATCATGATAGCGTTTACACCATTTCTTCACATGATGTAGAGAGGTTAACAGGACATTTTTATTTTGGACTTATTGTAAAAACCAAAACACTTTATTTTGAATATACCAGAACCACCGCCACGCCAGATTTTGAAGGCGGGGATGTTGCAAATTGGGGCGGAATTAAAGTTGGGTTTACGTTTTAAAATAAAAAAGCTTTCACATTAAAGGAAAGCTTTTTTATTAGTAGTTATTTAACCCTGTGATTGATTCACATCTTTAGCTCCTTCTATCACTTTTTGCTTCAAACCTTCTTTGTAAAATAAGATTTTATCTAAAACACACTTGTCTGATGCGCCTATAATTTGTGCAGCAAGAATCCCTGCATTTTTAGCTCCGTCTAAAGCAACGGTAGCTACAGGGACGCCACCTGGCATTTGTAAAATAGAAAGCACAGAATCCCAGCCATCTATAGAGTTTCTAGATTTTACAGGCACTCCAACCACAGGAAGTGGAGAAAGGGAAGCAATCATTCCTGGTAAATGTGCTGCTCCACCAGCGCCGGCAATTATGACTTTAATTCCACGTAAGTGAGCATTTTTACCATAATCAAAAAGTTTATCGGGAGTACGGTGTGCCGATACAATATCGACTTCTACCTCGATATCAAAACCTTTTAAAATATCTATTGCTTCTTGCATTATAGGGAGGTCGCTCGTACTTCCCATGATAACTCCTACTTTACTCATTTTTTCAGCTTTTAGCTATTGGCTTTAAGCCCTTAGCTTGTTTATAAAAAGTAATAATTTTAATTTATTTTTCTGCTAACTGCTTATTACTTTAATTTCTTTTTTAACGTCTTCAGCTATTTTTCTAGCTTCATTAATATCTCGATGAACAATCGTTACGTGTCCCATCTTTCTAAAGGGGCGAGTTTGCTTTTTACCATAAATATGCGGAGTTACCCCAGGCATTTTCATGATTTTTTCAATGTTTTGATATTTTACCTGACCTTCATGATTTTCATCACCTACCAAGTTAACCATAACACCACCTACTTTACTTTCGGTATTACCTAAAGGTAAATCTAAAATAGCACGAATATGTTGTTCAAATTGGTTGGTGTAACTTGCTTCAATACTATAATGCCCGCTATTATGTGGTCTTGGAGCGACTTCATTCACCAAAACTTTATCATCTTGGGTTTGAAACATTTCTACCGCTAATAATCCTACATGCTCATAAGCTTCCGATACTTTTACAGCTAATTCTCTTGCTTTTTTCGCTACTGCTGAATCAATTCTAGCAGGGCAGATTACATATTCTACTTGGTTGGCTTCTGGATGAAATTCCATTTCAACAACCGGATAAGTTTTCACTTCCCCAGCAGGGTTTCTTGCCACAATAACCGCTAATTCATTTTTAAACGGAATCATTTTTTCAGCAATACACGGTACATCAGGAACCGGGATTAAGTCCTCTTCAGAACGAATAATGCTTACTCCGTTACCATCATAACCTCCTGTGCAGCTTTTCCAAACAAAAGGATATTCCCATTCCTTTCTAACTAAAGCTTCGGTAAGCTCATCTTTTTCTTGATATATGGTAAAGGGTGAAGTAGGAATGTGATGTTCGCTATAAAACTGTTTTTGAACTCCCTTATCTTGTATTTTTCTTAATACTGCAGCTTGTGGATATACCTTTTTGCCTTCTTTCTCTAATTGTTCTAGAGCCTCTACATTAACGCCTTCAATTTCAAAGGTAAGTACGTCTACTTTTCTTCCAAATTGCAAAACGGTATCATAATCCATTAAATCTCCTTGCTCAAAAAAGTTACAAGCAAACTTACTAGGAGGTTCAGGGTTAGGATCAATTACATAGGTTTGTATATCGTATTTTCTAGTGTCATAGAGCATCATTTTGCCTAGTTGACCTCCGCCAAGGATACCTAATTTAAAAGAAGAAGAAAAATAATTCATAAATGTGTTGTTTGAGCAAAAATAAATCTTTCTAATAGATTAAAGGAAACAATCTTGTTTAAATCTGTAATCTGTATCTTTGCACTTTATTATTTTACAATTTAATATCAACAAAATGACAAATATTGTCTTATTTGGCCCTCCAGGTGCCGGAAAAGGAACTCAAGCCGAAATTCTTAAAGAGAAATATAACTTAGTACATATTTCTACGGGAGATGTATTTCGTTTCAATATAAAAAACGAAACAGACTTAGGGAAGAAAGCAAAAACCTTTATCGATAAAGGTCAATTAGTTCCAGATGCGGTAACTATAGATATGCTTAACGCGGAAGTAGAAAAGAATGCAGGAGTAAAAGGATTTATCTTTGATGGTTTTCCTAGAACAGAGGCACAAGCTGATGCTCTTGCTGAGTTGCTAAAAAATAAAAATACCGCAGTAAGCGCTATGGTGGCCTTAGAGGTAGAAGATGAGGTTCTTGTAAAGCGTTTGTTAGAAAGAGGTAAAACGTCGGGCAGAGCAGATGACGCCGATGAAAGCGTTATAAGAAACCGTATAAAAGTATATTACAACGAAACCGCAATTTTAAAATCTTATTACGAAAAACAAGGTAAGTATTTTGGAGTAGATGGCGTAGGTAGTATTGATGATATTACAGCACGATTAAGTGAGGTAATAGACCAATTATAATAATTGAACGAGAGATTCATTAAAAGTGTTTTATTTTAAAACCAAAAGGTTAAAATGAGAGAAGGGAATTTTATAGACTATGTAAAGCTACATGTTACCTCAGGAAAAGGAGGTAAAGGTTCTATGCATTTACACCGAGAAAAATATATTGAGAAAGGAGGTCCAGATGGAGGAGATGGTGGTCGAGGAGGACACGTAATCATTCGGGGTAATGAAAACCTTTGGACACTTCATGAGTTTACTTTTAAAAGACATATTAAAGCGGGTCACGGTGAGCACGGTTCTAAACAAAGAAGTACGGGAGCAGATGGAGAAGATATCTATATTGATGTCCCCTTAGGAACCGTTATTCGAGATACCGAAACAGAAGAAACTATAGATGAGGTCGTAAGTCATGAGCAAGAAATTGTAATTGCTCCTGGAGGTAAAGGAGGTCGTGGTAACTGGCATTTTAAATCTTCAACAAACCAAACTCCTAGATATGCGCAACCTGGTCTAGAAGGAGAGGAACGAGATATTACTTTAGAATTAAAGGTACTAGCCGATGTTGGTTTGGTTGGTTTTCCTAATGCTGGGAAATCTACTTTACTTTCTGTGATTACGGCTGCAAAACCAAAAATTGCGAACTATGAGTTTACTACTCTAAAACCTAACCTTGGTATTGTAAAATATAGAGATTATAGGTCTTTTGTGGTTGCAGATATTCCTGGAATTATTGAAGGAGCTGCGGAAGGAAAAGGTCTTGGGTATCGATTTTTAAGACATATTGAGCGAAATTCGACCTTACTTTTCTTAGTCCCTTGCGATGTAGAAAGTATTGAAGGTCAGTATGAGATTTTATTGGATGAATTAAGACGTTACAACCCAGAATTATTGGATAAAGACCGCGTACTTGCAATTTCTAAAAGCGATATGCTCGATGAAGAGTTAAAAACAGAGTTAGAGAAAGAAGTCGCTAAAGCCTTTAAAAAAATACCGTACGTATTTATATCTTCTGTAGCTCAACAAGGTCTACAAGAGTTAAAAGATACTCTGTGGGAAGTATTAAATAAAGATCCTTTGCACAAAGCTTAACTGTTAAGAATACGTTACACTTATAAGTAGCTGTTTTATTTTTACTATTTTTAATTAAATAATAAATGATGAAACAGCTACTTTTTTTTATTTTAATAGGAACTCTTTTTTCTTGTGGTGGTCCCAAAGCATTTTACGATTACGATGAACAGATGAATTTTGAACAATGCAAAAGTTTTTCTTTTTATACCGATTTGAATACAGGGCTCAACGAATTAGACGAGCAACGATTTGTTACTAGTCTTTCTCAAGCTTTAATTGCTGAAGGATATCAGCAAACAGAAGATTCAGATTTTAAGATTAATTTTTATGCCGAATTCTTTGAACAACGTAACAACAATACAATTGGTATTGGGTTAGGTGGAGGCGGTGGCGCTGTAGGAGGAGGAGTCTCTGGCGGAATTCCTATTGGAGGAACTCAGCAATTTATAAGTGTTACCATAGAGTTTGCAAATACTGTAAATAACGAGTTATTTTGGCAAGCCGTTGTAGAATCTAAACTAAACAAACAACTAATTCCTACAGAACGAGAAGAAGCTTTCTTAGAGATCGCTAAAAAAGCACTAGAAAACTTCCCTCCCGAAAATTAATTAGTTTACTTTCAATCGAGTCCCTTTAGTTTGTGTTTTAAACTCTGGGGCGTACATATTTTGTAATTGTGTAATGCCGTTAGAGAAATCCCCCTTGTTATTTACTTTTAAATTGTATTCTAGAACATAAGTTCCCTTTCTTAGGTTATCAAAAAAGAAGTGAGTTGCTACATCTTTTGTACTTTGATAAAACGCCAAACCATCTTGATATTTATATTTGGAAATAACATCAATTGGTTCTAGACCAGATGCTCGCATATCTTTTAAATGCATAAAGCTAAAACTCTCTTTAGCGTTAATTACCAATCTTACAACAATTACATCACCTAGTGCTAAAGATTCTTTAGTTACAGATTTTAAAGTACTTCCCTCATCGGTTTCTACTTTTTTGAATAACTCTTTCGAGATAGAAATTTGCTCTTGTTGACTGTCTTTAACCTTATCAGATTCTTCAAAATATTGCCAGTATAAACCACCATATTGAGCCGTTTCAGAATTGTTTTTAATTTCTATTTGGCTCATTTCTGGTTCAATTTCCTTAGTGGAAAAGGAAGTTTTATAATAACCTGTTTCCGTCTCAGTAGGAGTAGGGTTTATTTTTTTATCTCCTATTTTTATCGTGGGAAATTCCGCGGAAGCGTTATTTTTATTATAATTTAATAGCGCATAAATAGCTTCGGTTGTGGCTTTAGTAGATTTCCAAGACTCTGTTTTTTTATTTCTTAAAAGCCAAGTTTTTAATTGCTGCACACTTTTGGTGTCATTTTCAATTTCGTGATAGGCTTCAATAGCCAAAGCTTGTGTGGCAATGGCGTCGTTGAACCAAGCGTAACTTTTTGTGAGTTCTTTCCAATACATTCCGTATTTAGAATTGATAACTGCATTTTGCTTTAAGGCTTCTAAAATATTTTTAGACAACTCTTTTTGATCAAAACGGTAAGCAGTTAAAGCCAATGTAAGTTGAGATTGAATAGATAAACTAACCCATTTGTCTTGATAAGAATTTAAAACCTCCTTACTGAAGTTATTTAAATTTTCATTTTCATTACTGAAATTGAAACTCCTTGCATATAGAAAATTGAGTTGTAGACTGGCATAATAATTTTCATCGCTTTTATTTTGTATTAGCTTATCATCTAAATAAGAGATGAGCTTGTCTTTAATCTTTTGATATTTTTTATTTGTACTCAGTTCTTTATTCAAATTTTGTAACCTTTCCATACTTGTTAAAATATGCAATGAAATAGATAGGTTTTCTCTACCGCCAGTAAACCATGGAAACGCCCCAGAAGACATTTGCATTAATGCTAATTTGTCCAGATTATCTTCTGCACGCTGCGTAGATTTCTTGGCATCGAGCAATAAAGCTAATCGTTTTTGCTGCTTTTCTTGAGATTGTGCTGTTTTTAACCAAGGCGTTTCTTGAATAAGAATGTTTTTAAGTTCAGCATTTTTGTTGAGGTCAGATGTGGGGCCGCCTTTTTTCTCCCAGTCTTTTAAAATGTTTTCAATTTCGGGATTTTGTTTTAGCAAATGAGAAGCTAAATTATTAGCATAATAGCGTGCAAAAGTTTGCTCGGCACATTCATAAGGATATTCTACCAAATAAGGTAAAGCTTTAATCGCTGTCCATACTGGATTGCTAGTGTACTCAAAAATAAGTTGGTGATTTTTGAGCGTAGGAGAAGTGTTGTTTTTAAGATTTTCTAAACTAAAGGTCTTTTCTTCATTAGGGTTGAGCCAAATGGGTAAAGACTCGGTAATAAAAATGCGATTGGTAAATACCGGAATAATATTTTCTTCACCATCAGAGAAGTTTCCTGCTTTTGCCACGATGCGATAACGAACGGCTTCTAAACCTTCGGGAATAACAAGTTTCCAGTTAACCTCTGTATTACCTTTGGAAGGAATGTTGAAATTTTTAACAGAAGCAGCATCTAAAATAAGCTCAATTTTCTTTTGTGTGAGTTCATCTGTAAATTCTAACTGAATAATTCCGTTAAGGGTTTTATCGCTTAGGTTATTTACCTTGGCGGAAATAATAATACTATCTTTACTTCTAAAAAAGCGTGGGAAATTAGGTAGTATATTGAGCTCTTTTTGGGTGATCGTACTTAAATCTAACTTAGCCTGATGCAAGTTTTTATCATGTGCAAAAGCTTGAAATTTCCAACGTGTTAATGCTTCTGGACTTTTAAACTGAAAGCTTACCTCTCCTTTTTTATTGGTTTTTAACTGCGGAAAGAAAAAGGCAGTTTCTTGTAAGTTAGTTCTAGCTTTAATTTGTTGTAAATCTTTTACCGCATTTTTAGTAGTTACGACGATTACACCGTTAGCTCCCTGAGAACCATACATCGCAGCTCCATTCGAGCCTTTTATCATGTCCACACTAGCTAACTGATTAGAATTTAAAAAGCCAAATTGTTCCATAGTGGCTACTTTACCATCAATAATAATGAGGACCTCTTTACTCCCGCTTACTGAGCGATTTCCTCTTAGCACTATTTTATTTTCACCGCTATCATCAGACTCAATTTGTAAACCTGAAATTTTACCAGCCAAATCTGAGATGATATCGGGATTATTCGTGTTTAACAATGCCTCTGAATCTACGATTTGATATGAACTTGTGATCTGATCTTTCTTTCTTTTTACACCTAAAGCGCTTACTACTATTGCATCCAAACTATTCCCATCCTGCATTACTATATTCAGCTCTTGAGGTTTATTTAATAGTATTGCTTGAGTTTCAAAGCCTAGGTAAGAAAAAATTAGAGTTAGGTCTTCTTTATATTTGATTTCGTAATATCCATCAAAATCTGTTTGAGTTCCCCTTGAGGTACCTTTAATAATTATATTTACTCCAGGAAGTGGTAATCCTTGCTTATCTGTAATTGTACCAGAAACTACGTTTTCTTTCGTATTATTTTTATGAATTAAAGTTTTAAGGTAGTATGCTTGATAAGAATCTGTATGTGTGAAATGATATCCAAAAGATTTAAAACGAGTATACCTAAATTGATCTAGTATATAATTACGACCATATGTATGATTTCTTCTTGTAAAGCGTGCTTCTTCTAAGTAATCATAGTCATTATCTACATAAGGAAGTCTTGTATAGTTTATATGATTTCTATTTTTGTGAAGTTTTTCGATCCAATCATGTTCTTTAAATTGATCTAAAGAAGCATCATACATACTTGCTAATATTTCCGCTTCAGCAGGTTTATTTTTGTTGTCGATTATCTTTAACTCCCAAACTTCTTCTTTTCCTGGGTCTAATTTGTTTTTAAAAGTAAGTACTTCGAACTGAAGTGTTTTTTCTTCTTTTTTTTCTCTTGGAACATCTATAGTTGCTCTTTGTTCATTTGCGACTCCTTCTGAAATATACATATATCTATAATTCACATATTCTGCTTCTTTAGGAATCTCTATTGGTATGTTATTTACTCCATTTTTGAGAGTAATAAATTTTCTAAACTGTACTTTACCTAAAAAGCCTATGTCAATCAAAAGCGTTAAATTGTCTAACGGGGTGTAAAGATTAAGCATTACCAAGTTCCTCTTCTTTTGTTTTTTTACTTCAGAAGAGAAAGTGACAAATGATGAGGTACGAAGAAGTTCTTCATCTTTTTTATTGATGAACTGAATTTCTTTTTTTGCAGTAATACTGTCTCCTAAAAAATCTACTCCTTTAAACTGAATTTGATATTCTCCAGAAGCAAGGTCGTCTTTCCATTCTTGATAATAGAGCTGTTTTTGACCATCAATTTCTAGCGAAATGGTTTTCATTAATTCCTTTTCCCAATTTGAACTTACATCTAAGCTATCATAAGCAAAATAAGGATAGTATTGTAAAAAATCACTTTTAGGAACGTTTTGAATATCTGGGGTGTCCCAAGGTCGCTCGACAATAATTCGATTAGGGGTTTTATATTTATAAACAAACAATTTTCCAGAAGCATTTATAGGTTTAGCATTGAGATCTTTAGTTTTTAGAGTTAAAGTTTGTTCATTATTCAAATGAATCTTGGAGTTAGTTATTAATTCTAAATTACTAGCGTGATATCCAAAATTATAAATTTTTCTTATTGTTTGTGTTTCGCCATTAATATCGGTAATACTCGCCGTAATAACGTATGTAAAACTAGGTTTATATTTTCTTGTAATTAAACTGTCGGGAACCGCTTTGAAAGGAATTATAAAATCTCCTTTATTGTTGGTGTTTACAATACCTGATGCAATTTTAGTACTTTCAGTTCGTATATTTATAGTATTAGAACTAGCCCTAAGAATAGGATTGTAGTCTAATGACCGTTCTACTTTGTAATTTACTTTTGCATTGGTAATATTTCCTCCAAAAAATGCGGTTGCTTTTCCTTTTACAGAGATAGAATCATTTACCACGTAAGTTGAGTCAAGATTGCTGAGTTCTACTTCAAAAGTGGGGCGTTTATACTCTTCTACACTAATTCTTTTATAGGCATCGTCAAAATCTATATTATAATAATCAGAGTCACGATCAAAATCTTCATCAATATAGATTTGATAATTTCCGTTAAGGTTATTCTCAGGGATAATAAATTCACCAGTAACCGAACCAAATTCATTGGTAGTAAGCTCAATTTCTTTTACGAGGTCATTATTAGGATTGTATAAAGAAACAAGTACCTTTTGGAATGGGACCACTTCTCTTTCTTCTTCTTTTTGGTAAGATAGAATGCTTTTAAAGTAGATGATCTGTCCAGGACGATAAATACTGCGATCGGTGAAAATAGCTACATTAATTTCACCGTCATTTTCGTAATTACGTATGTATTTTTTAGAAAAGCGAACTCCAGTAGCTAGAGTATCCCTTCCATTTATAAGTAAAGTTTTTTCGCTATAACTTTTATTCTCACCTATTATAATGGCTAAACCTTCATCATTTGTGGTGTAATTTCCATTATTTTCTACTTTTACATCTACATTAGAAATAGGAAGTCCAGTTTTTTTATGTGTTACATATAAATGCTGTTCACTATCGTAATCATATTTATAATAACTTAAATTGGTAGCGTGGACAAAAGAATAGATATGTTCATCTTTACCTAAGTGAGGCTTTTTTTCTTTACTGAACCTAAAAACATATAACCCTGCCGGTAATTTGTCTATGAAAAACTCATGACTATAAGAGTAAAAGGGGTCGGGGTTTTTAAGTGCGAATTTTTGATAATGAACAGCTTTTTTTTCTGGAATAAGAGTGTCTAAGATTCTATATCGCACTTTGTAATCATAATCACGGTTATTAATTTGATAAATTGATAAGTGTAAAGTGTCTATATTCTCAGCTTCTATCTGGGTAAGTATAGGTTGATTAGGGATAACACTCTCTTGCAGGGTTACATTAAATGAAGTAGAGCTTATTTTTTGCTTTAGTTTTAAAGCTTCACGTTCTGGAATAGAGTTGCTTTTTAATGATAATACATATTCTACTTGATGTAAAGCTTTTTCCGAGTAATCGTAGTTGGTATTTTTGTTAGCGTTTTGATAATAAAATAATGCAAGCTTATAAGCGACCCAGGCTTTTTCTTCCTTAACGGAAGTGCTACTCAATAACTTTTTTAAAGCATTGAGGTATTCTTGTTGATTATCATCATAATTTCCGTTGTTCAATAAAAAATGATAACGATCTAGCGTAAGAATTAATGCAGAAAGCTCGTCGCTTTGCTGAAGATGTAATTTGGTTAAATCTTGGTACAATTGAAGCGTTTTGTGCCGTGCATGGTGTTTATATTCAGTTTTAAGAGTTATATTACTATATGTGGAAGGAAGACTAAAGTACAAAGGGTTATCTATAATAAAGTCATTTCTAGAGGGGGTATAATATTTGGGTAATTGCAGTGCTTTTAAATATCGCAAGACTAAAAGATCTAGTAGACTAGATCTAAATCTGTTATAATTATCACCATAAGACAAGGTATTTTTATAATCACTTAACGGAATTGTAACTAACTTTTCTTTAGATCCTAGAGAGAGCTCATAGTAATAATTAATTTTCTCTTTAAAAGTTTCACTATCCCAAGTTTTAAAAGAAGATGAAGTAGTATCTGTTTTAGTACGTCTATTTATTTTATACTGATTAATATTATAATGTTGTTTTAAACTCTCGGCTAAATAAGAAGATAAAATGTTTTTAATGGGAAAAGGCTGCTCATCTATTTCCGCCAAGAAATCTTCGTAAACCTCTTCTTTACTGTTATCTTTTAGAAGTAATTTGAACTTCTGTACATATAAAAAAGCTCGAATAAACTGCTCTGCATTTTCTTTCCTATTTGCTTTTTTTAAAAAGGTTTGAGCTTTCTCATAAGCATCAAAAGATAAATCTGCTCTCTCTAACTCTTCTACTTCATCCCACCATTTATCAAATCTTCGTTGAGAGAAAACATTCGTGGTTATAAAAACAGCTAAAAGTAAAAGAAGTATTTTTTTAAGCATGGCACAGTATTTTCTCTAAAGTTATAAAATTTATATTTCTATCTTGCTGCTTATTTAATTTTAAAGAACTTTGCAAGGAATTAAAATTATATTTATGAGAATCATTTATGCTTTACTTTTTATGTGTTCCGTTGCAGTGAGCGCACAAAACTCATATGAAAATGGTGTAAAGCATTTTAAGAGAGAAAATCTTACGGCAGCCCTATTAGATTTTAAAAACATTTCTATAGGTGAAAATAAATACTGGAAAGCTCAAGAATATATCGGGGATGTATATGCTAAGCAGGAAAATTGGGATGAGAGTGTTGAGGTGTATGAAAATTTAGTAGAAACATTTCCGCAAGACGCTAATTTCAATTTTAAATATGGTGGAGCTTTGGGAATGAAAGCATTAACACTAAGTAAAATGGAAGCGGCTTTTTATATTTCAGACATTAAATATTATTTGAAAAAGGCTGCTCAGCTAGATGAAAATCATATTGAAGCAAGATGGGCACTAGCTAAGTTGTATATGCAATTACCAGGCATTTTGGGCGGAAACACTTCTACAGCTTATAAATATACCGATGAGCTTTTGCAAATTAGCCCAGTAGATGGTTGGCTTGCCAAAGGTTATGTAGCTACCGAAGATAAAGACTTTCAAGCTGCAGAAAAATATTACAAAAACGCATTAACTGTAGGAGGCTCAATAACCTGCTATCAAGAATTGATTCATTTTTATGAAAATAAGATGAATAAAAAAGAACAAGCACAGCAGCTGAGAAAAGAAGCCCAAGAAAAACACCCTGCTCATAATTGGACGAATATATAGTTCTAACTTTAAGAAAGCTTTCAAATTTTATATCTTTACTTTTTATTATAAAAAACAACTATGCGTGTACATTTTATAGCCATAGGAGGGAGCGCTATGCACAATTTAGCATTGGCACTTCACCATAAAGGCGATACTGTTTCTGGAAGTGACGATGACATCTTTGAACCTTCAAAAAGTAGATTAGATAAATACGGATTACTACCGCAAGAAATGGGTTGGTTTTCAAATACAATTACTAAAGACCTGGATGCGGTAATTTTGGGAATGCATGCAAAACCCGATAATCCAGAGTTATTAAAAGCCCAAGAATTAGGCTTAAAAATTTACTCTTATCCCGAATTTTTATACGAACATAGTAAAGAAAAAACACGCGTGGTAATTGGTGGCTCTCACGGTAAAACCACCATCACTTCTATGATTTTACACGTTTTGCATTATCACCATAAAGAAGTAGATTTTATGGTGGGTGCACAATTAGAAGGTTTTGATACGATGGTGCATCTTACTAAGAAAAACGATTTTATGTTGCTGGAAGGAGACGAGTATTTGTCATCTCCTATAGATCGCCGACCTAAATTTCATTTGTATAAAGCGAACATCGCGCTCCTTAGCGGAATTGCTTGGGATCATATTAATGTATTTCCAACTTTTGAAAATTACAAAGAACAATTTCAAATTTTCGTAGATACCATGGTGAACGGAAGTATTCTTGTTTACAATGAAGAAGATTCCGTTGTTACGGAAGTTGCTGAAAGTGCTACAAAACCTACACGAAAACATGCTTATCAAACGCCAGAATACTTTATTGAAGATGGTGAAACTTATTTGGTAACTCCTGAGGGGGATATGCCAATCGAGATTTTCGGGAAACATAACTTAAATAATCTGGCAGGAGCTAAATGGGTTTGTCAACATATGGGAGTAGATGAAGATGAGTTTTACGAAGCCATAAGTACTTTTAAAGGAGCTTCAAAACGTTTAGAGAAAATTGCAGAAACAAATACCACCACAGTATACAAAGATTTTGCTCATAGTCCGTCAAAAGTAGTGGCAACCACAAAAGCTGTGAAGGAGCAATTTCCGCAAAGAAAATTAATAGCTTGTTTAGAATTACATACGTACAGCAGTTTAAATGCCGAGTTTTTAAAACATTATAAGGACACTCTTGATAAAGCAGATGAAGCTGTAGTATTTTACTCTCCAGAAGCTGTTGCTATCAAGAAATTAGAAAATGTAGAAGAGAAAGATATAAAAGAAGCTTTTCAGCATTCTAATTTAAAAATATACACAAATTCGCAACTATTTCAAGAGTATTTGAAAACTCAAAATTTTGATAATTCTACATTACTTCTTATGAGTAGTGGTAATTACGGCGGATTGAATTTTGATTCTATATCAGAGCTTATTAGCTAAGTTATACATTAAATTGGGTAAGGTGATGGTCTAAATGTTTATACTGCATCTTACCCCATTGTTCTTTGGTAAATGTGCCAAAAACAGGATGAGGTCTCCACTCATCTTTATTACTATGTCTATGAAAATCTTCAATTAATAAATCTAATTGTTGTTTCTCGTTAGAGAAATCTTTTGGTTGAGTAACTTCTAATTCTTTTGCTGTAGGGAGACCTTTTTTCCAAGGTTTGTCATTGTACAACATAGGTTTCATTAATTTCATAGCAAAACGAATTAAAAAAGAAGGTTTACTAATTGTTTCCTTTTCTAACGCTATTAATATAGGTTTTTGACAATGATGTAGCATTTGGGATACGGTCATTTTTCCCCATTGTTTTTCAGCTTCAGGGGTGAGTGAGTTTAACCGATTTTTAATTTCTTTGTAAGCTTCAGGGTTAAATAAGGATTGCATAAGAATTAGTTTTAGATAAAAGTAATATTTATTTTTTGTTCTTATCTTTAGAAATGGAAGAAAAGAAAAAAGCTTTTTCAATTAAACATTGGGCTGAAGGAGATCGTCCTAGAGAAAAATTACTTCATAAAGGGAAAACAGCTTTAAGCGATGCCGAATTGATTGCTATTCTAATAGGTTCGGGAAACCGTGAAGAAAGTGCTGTAGAATTATCAAAGCGAATTTTACTTACCGCGGAAAATAGTCTAAACGAGCTAGGAAAGTTTTCCGTAAAGCAACTCATGAAGTTTAAAGGAATTGGAGAGGCAAAGGCTATTTCTATAGTGGCCGCTTTAGAATTAGGGAGAAGAAGAAGAGGGGAGGAGGCTTTACAGAGAAAACAAATTACTTCTAGTGATTCTGTTTTTGAAGTTATGCAACCCATCCTTGGAGATCTTAATCACGAAGAATTTTGGATAATTTACCTTAATAATTCCAATAAGATTTTACAGAAAATTCAATTAAGTAAAGGCGGTATTACGGGCACATTAGTAGATATACGTTTAGCTTTTAAAAACGCTTTAGAGATAGGAGCGACTTCCATTATTTTGGCGCATAATCACCCTTCGGGGACATTAGTGCCAAGCACGGCAGATAAACAACTTACGCAAAAGCTTAAAATTGCAGGAGAAAGTTTGGATATTAAAGTCTTAGATCATCTTATAGTCACTCAAAAATCTTATTTTAGCTTTGCTAATGAAGGTTTACTTTCTTAATTAGTTAAAAACAAGAAGTTTTCTTTAAATGAAAATATATTGATAATCTCCTACGACCTTGTATAAGGTAATTTAAGTTGACCAATGCTATTAATTTATATTAAGACACTTACCCCTAGAATTAACTATACTTTTAGACAAGTATGTTCAAGTATTTTAGGGTATGAGGTTGGTTTTACTTCAAAAATTGAAGAATTTGTTGCCCATGAAGGAATGAAAATTTCTTATGGAAAGCAAAAAATGGGAAATGAGTTTTTTATTCAAGAAGCAGGTTTATTAAATGAGCAAGGCTTTAATGATACCGAATTAAAATTTCATGAATGGGAGAATACCACTTGTTTTTTTAAAGTATCAGATAAGAGTGATGTCCCTTTCGATATTTTTTCTGCCAGTTTCTATTTGCTGAGCAGGTACGAAGAATATTTGCCTCACGTTAAAGATTCTGTAGGAAGATACCCTTATAAAGAAAGTATAGGTTTTAAACATGGCTTTTTAGAACAGCCAGTAGTAGATATATGGGCTTACAAGTTTAATACGTTGCTTAAAGATAGATTTCCTAAAGAAAATTCCGTAAAGCGAGAGTTTAATAATAAAAATATTTTAGCTGTAGCGGAAGCATTTAAATTTAGAAAAAAAGGAATTGTAAGAAGCATTGGAGCAAGTATAAGAGACTTTTTTAAATTGGATATCGCCAATTTTATAGAACGCTTTAAAGTATTGTTTTATTTAAAAAAAGATCCATATGACATTTATGATGGTTTGGTGAAAGAATCACATCAAAATCAGTTTAAGTGGCATTTTTTATTTCAGTTAAGTAATTACTCTATTAAGAGTAAAAATGTTAGCTACAATAAAATAAAATACCAAGCCCTAATTAAATCTATGGGAGATTATGGAAAAATAGGCCTGTTACCAGGCTATGAGGCATTGTATGATTTTTCTACTTTAAAGCTCGAAAAAAAGAGGTGGGAATCTATCGTTAATCGCCCATTAAAATTAATAGGAAGCTACAATTACGATCTCAACTTGCCTACCTTATATAATAATTTTGATAAGTTAGAAATAGAACGTGATTTCTCCATGAGCTACGCAGAAACCTTAGGTTTTAGAGCTGGGACTTGTTCCTCATATCTTTATTATGACATAAATTTTGAGCGAATCTCACCTTTGGTTTTAGACCCCATAGTCTTTAATAGCAATTGTATTAAGTATCATACCTTTTTTGAGCTAAAAACAAAAATGGAGAAAATTAAAGACGAGGTAAGAATGGTTGGAGGCTCTCTTAATATTTTAATGAACAATAAAGATTTTGATAACTGGGATAAAGAAAAAAAATATTTAAACCTTATTACGTATCTAAATGAAAAATAGAATCACTGATGTTTTTTTTGATTTAGACCATACTTTATGGGATTTTGAAAGAAATTCTGCACTTACTTTCGAGAAGATTTTTTTAAAGAATAAACTGTCTATCAATCTAGATTTTTTTTTGAATTCTTACATTCCTATTAATCAAAGATATTGGCAACTTTATGCTTTAGATAAAGTAAGTAAAGAGGAGTTGAGGTATAATCGGTTAAAAGAATCATTTGTAGGAATTAATTTTGAAATTAATGACGAGGCTATTTCCCGTTTATCTGAAGATTATATTTTACATTTATCTGATTATAATTTTTTATTCGATGGAACGTTAGAGGTTTTAGAAAAGCTTCAGGCCAACTATAAATTACATATTATCACGAATGGATTTAAAGAAGTACAGCAGCTAAAATTAAAAAATGCGCAAATACATCATTACTTTCATACAGTCACTACCTCTGAAGATGTCGGTGTAAAAAAACCACACCCTTTAATTTTCGAAAAAGCTTTATCTGTGGCTCAAGTGCAGCCTAGACAAAGTTTAATGATTGGAGATAATCTAGAAGCAGATATACAAGGAGCTAATAGAGCGGGTATAGAAACCATTCTGTTTGATCCAGACGATAAAATAAATCATATCGGACAAAAAATTAATACCCTAAAAGAATTAGAAACCCTATTAATATAATAATGAAAAATTTAAACGTTCTAACCATATTTATACTAGCATTATTTACTTTACCTATAAATGCTCAAGATGAATCCATTTCAGAGATTAATAATTATAAATATATTATAGTTCCTATTCAGTACGATTTCTTAGAAGAGAATAATGAATTTCTGCTTTCCTCTTTAACTAAGCATTTATTTAAGGGAGAAGGTTACACCGTTATAATTGATAACGAAAAATTACCAGAAGATTTATTATGGAATCAGTGTTTAGCTTTAAAAGTAGATTTAGATGGAGAATATAAACAAATGTTTTCATTTAAGACCGATTTACAATTTAAGCTAATTGATTGTCGTAAAAGAGTAGTTTATGAGTCTGTAGTAGGATCTAGTCGAAATAAAAATTTTAAAGAGGCATATCACGAAGCTTTACGAGAAGCCTTTGACCCTTTAAAAAGTTTCTATTATAACTACACACCCAAAAACGAGACTAAGGATAAGACACTCACTAATGAAACTAAAGAGATAAAAGAAAAAAGTCTATTTGAAACTCCATCAAATTTTACTTTTGAAGAAAGTATATACACCCTAAAAAAAATAGAGGCAGGGTATCTTTTACTCAATGCTAATGGAGATAAAGAAGCTTTTATAAATAAGACTCCTACCGGAAATATACTTTACAATTCAGAACGTTTAAATGGGTCTTTAATCATTTCCTCTAATGGAGATTTAGAAGTTGAGTATTTTGATAGGAAATCTGGGAAAGTAGAAAAGGCTATTTTTAAAAAGCAGCTTTAATAATCATATTTGCTCTTCCAGCGATTTTTAAGGAATTCTCTATTTAATTGTTCTCGTTTATTATTCCCGGGTTCATAGAGTTTAGTTCCTGCAATATCTTGGGGTAAAAATTCCGCTTCAGCGAAATTATTTTCATAATTATGAGCGTATTTATAATCATCACCGTAGCCTAATTCTTTCATAAGCTTGGTAGGGGCATTTCTCAATGGTAGTGGGACAGGAAGATCTCCAGTTTGTTTTACCAGTTGTTGTGCTTTATTAATTGCCATATAACTAGCATTACTTTTAGCCGAAGTAGCTAAATACACTACACATTGGCTCAAAATAATTCTAGCTTCAGGATAGCCAACAGTTGTCACGGCTTGAAAAGTGTTATTTGCCATAATTAACGCTGTAGGGTTAGCGATTCCAATATCCTCACTGGCAGAAATAACCAACCTTCTAGCTATAAACTTAAGGTCTTCGCCGCCTTCAATCATCCTAGCTAACCAATAAACAGCTGCGTTAGGATCGCTTCCGCGGATAGATTTAATAAATGCCGAAATGATGTCATAATGCTGCTCCCCAGTTTTGTCATACCTAACTACATTCTGCTGGATTTTCTCTTCAACCAGTGTATTAGTTATTTGAATGTCATTCTTCCCTTCTGAATTTACGATAAGCTCAAAAATATTAAGCAACTTTCTCGCATCACCACCGCTTGCACGCAATAAAGCTTGAGTTTCTTTGAGTTCTATATTTTTCGAGCTCAAGAGTTTATCCTTCTTAATAGCTCTTTCCAGCAATTGAATGAGATTTTCTTTTGTAAAAGAATTTAAGACGTATACTTGGCATCTTGAAAGTAGTGCGGGAATAACCTCAAAACTTGGATTTTCTGTAGTGGCTCCTATCAAAGTCACCCATCCTTTTTCTACAGCTCCCAAGAGAGAGTCTTGTTGAGATTTGCTAAACCTATGAATCTCATCTATAAAAAGTATAGGGTTTTTTGTAGTAAAAAGGCCATCTTGTTTTTTAGCTCTTTCAATGACTTCACGTACATCTTTAACACCACTACTAATCGCACTTAACGTGTAAAAAGGCCTATCTGTAGTTTCTGCAACTATATTGGCCAAGGTTGTTTTTCCTACTCCAGGAGGTCCCCATAAAATAAGAGAAGGAATAATCCCTTTTTCAATTTGATTTCTAAGGGAGCCTTTATCGCCAACGAGATGTTTCTGACTAATATAGTCTTCTAAACTTTTAGGTCTTAAGCGTTCTGCTAATGGTTTATTCATTTTACAAAAGTACAAATAAGAATAACGCTGACAATTTTACATTAACCACAAGTTTGGTTAAAATTTTGACTATAAAATATTAAACTTAATCCATGCAAAAACAACAACATTTAGAGTTTTCTTTATCTACTGTGGCAATTCCGTTGTTTTCGGTGCTTTTTTTATGGATTGTTTATTGGTTTGAAATTCGGTTTCATATTAACCTCTCGTATTTAGGCGTACAACCTAAAACGCTTATGGGGCTAAGGGGGATTATATTTAGTCCATTTATTCACGGTAGCATAGATCATTTGTACAGTAATAGCATTCCTTTGTTAGTGCTCTTTATGTCTTTACTATATTTCTATAAATCCCTAGCTTGGAAATTGATTATATGGGGCGGTTTATTAGCGGGTTTAATCACTTGGTTAATTGCAGAGCAAGGGAGTACACATATTGGAGCAAGTGGCATGGTGTATCTTCTATCTAGCTTTTTGTTTTTTAAAGGTATTTGGTCTAAGCACTATAGACTTATTGCGTTATCATTAATTGTAGTTTTTCTTTACGGAAGTTTAATTTGGGGAGTTTTACCAGGCAAAGAAGGTATAAGCTGGGAAGGTCATCTAGCAGGATTCCTTAGCGGAATCGTTTTAGCATTTGTCTATAAAAATAAGGCTATCCCTACAGTTGCTTACTCGTGGGAAAAACCTACTTATAGAGAAGATGAAGATGAGTTTATGAAACATTTTGATGAAAACGGAAACTTTATTCCATCTTCAGAATTATATAAAGAGGAAGAGTTAGAAGAAGGTGATCTAAGTGAAAATCAAAATTTATATCATTCTCAAAAACTAGATTTTGACTGGAAGTCAAATCATACTTTATCTAATAAGAAATAAAAATTATAATCGCTGTCTTACAATTTCATAAAGGATTGCTCCGCAAGCTACAGATACGTTTAAAGAATCAGTAGAGCCTAACATAGGCAGTTTCGCTTTATAATCAACCATTTTAAGAAGTCCAGAAGAAACTCCTTTTCCTTCGCTCCCCATAATTAACGCAACTGGGATTTTAAAATCGATATCATAAATAAGCTGGTTTGTCTTTTCTGATGCAGCTATACTTTTGACATCGTAAGAGTTCAAGAAGAAAAGAGCATCTTTTAAGTGGTCTACCTTACAAATGGGGATGTTAAAGATTGCACCTGTAGAAGTTTTAACGGTTTGCTCATTAATGGCAGCAGTGCCTTGCTTAGGTAATATGATACCTTGAGCATTTATGGCTTCAGCGGTTCTAATAATAGCCCCTAAATTTCTTACATCACTTATTTGATCTAATAAAATAAATATTGGAGTAGGGGTAACGTCGAATGCTTTCTCTACAAGCTGCTCTATTTCAATTAGAGAAATAGGTGAAGAATTGGCTATCACTCCCTGGTGATTTCCATTTTTTGAAAGTTTGTTTAGTTTTTCTATTGGAACATAAGAGATTTGAACATTTGCTTTATTTGCTAATTGTTCTATCTCTTTTAATCCAGGGTTAGAAGTCCCTTTTTGGATAAATAATTTATCTAAATGCTGTTGGGTCTCTAATGCTTCTTTTACTGCATGAAGCCCAAAAATTTTTGATTCACTCATAGAAACCAAAAGTAATAAAAAAAAGCAGCCTAAAATAGGCTGCTTTTATATTAATTTATAAAAGTGAATTACTCACCTCTTCCTTGAAAAATAACTTCTCCTGTTTCTGGGTTAGTAACAGTATAAGTACTTCCGCTAATCTCTAAGTTAGCTACAGTTTCATAATACTGAGGATTGTCAATTACTCCATCTGCGTTAGGGTCTAAACCTTCATCAAATGCAGTCCAAATTCCAGATAAGTCAACCACATTGTTAGATACACCTCTTTTTGCTAAAGTAACAGAAGCAGGAATACTATCAAAGTTTACTGGCATAGAAGCGCCATTCCCTGTATAGAAACTAGCTACGATTTCATATTGTCCGTCAGCTAAATCTCCAGGATTTATAGAAATCATCTCTGGACAGCTCGAATAGCTATCTGCTACAGTTGCACCAGCTGAATCATAAATCTCTAAATCTAAATCAAAATCACAGAAATCGTGCTCAGCACCATCTTCATCAAGATAAATTGCAGACCAGTCTAATCTTACTACAAATTCATCTGTAATTTCATCAGTTACTGTGATGTCAATGTTTATACCTCCATCTTTAGTTAATCCAGTTCTTCTTCCAGTTGCAGACATGTTTAATGAAATTACTTCATCTCCTTCACCGACAGTTAAATCTCTGTTAGCAATAACAGGAACCATAAAAGATTCTGAAAATTCAGGAACCGTATAAAGATAAGAAGTGTTAGGATTACCGAAATCTCCAAGTTGTGCTCCATCACCTACGGTAATGTCATCAAAATTTACTGTAGAGTTCTCATTAAGTACAAACTCAAAATCCATAACGGTATTTATAGCTTTATCTACTTGAAACTCCATCATAATGGTGTCTCCTTCTGCTACAGTATAAGATGTTTGAGTAGCAGTAATCAATGCTTTCTGACCACTTGTGTCAGGAAGATCTGCTTCGTCATTATTACAAGAGGTTAAAGTAGTAGCAATTGCTAATAAACTCCCCGTAATGTATAAAAATGATTTATTATTAATTTTCATATTTTATTTTTTAATTAGGTATATAAGTTGACGGCTGTTCTCTATAATCGAAATCACCAAAAATCTCTCCAGCTTGGTATAAAGCGTATCTTATGGTTACAGATCCATCATCATTAACTTCACCATCACCAATAACTCTATAAGCACCACCTAATACAGGTGAGTCAATTACGATATCTCCACAAACATCATTTAATAAAAATGGGATAGGATTCCCTCCTGCTGTTAAATAAGGTAATGCACTTACTTCAAAAATTACTGGACTTTCATCTGTAGGTGTAAAAGTTACAGCACTACCTGCATTTTCGTTGAAATAAGTAAAATCACCAAGATTAGATTCACAACCAACAAATGTTATTATTAATCTTTTATCTAATTCAGAAACCACAGCTCCTTCAGACGTTGTACCAGTTAGATCAAGTACAAGTTGAGTAGGGCTGTCTGGGTTTAGTCCTCCAGTATTTACATTTAAAGGAAACAATGCAAATGTTGATCCTGCAGGGATTACAAATTGACCTGAACTATCTACAAAATCAAACTCTTGTCCTTCAGTTGCAGTTGATTCTGCACTATTAACCTCGTAGGTAATAGTGATATCTTCTTCAGGTAAAGAGCCATCGCCACCTTTACCTAATAATACTACAGTATACTCTCTTAAAATTGCACCTTCGTCGCTAAAGTAACTTTCAGTAGCACTACTTGATTCAAACCCAACAATGGTTGGGCTTTGACCAAAATCTCTAGGCACATCGTCATCTACCAAGCACGAAGTGGCAAGAGTAGAAGCGAATAAAGCGATAAATATTAATTTTATATTTTTCATTTTAAAATTTTTTTAGTTATTAATTTACGTCCCAAAAGATTGCTGTGTCAAATGCGTCACTTTGAGATTGTTGAGGCACATTTGCTGCATTTGTATTATATTCTGAGGTTGGATATAATAATCTGTTTGGTTTTTCTGCTTTCTCTGCAGTTATAGCTAATGGTACATTTGGGAAACCTGTTCTTCTATATTCAATCCAAGACTCTTGTGCGGTTCTTCCATTTGTAGCTAACCATTTTTGAGTCATAATAGCTTCAATTTTGTTAGGACTTCCATCCCATCCAATTAAATTCTCACTATCACTATCTGTAATGTAGCTCTCAGCAGAACTTGAAGAAAGACCTAGAGATTCGTAAGAAGCTCTAATAGCATCTTGGAACTTAGTCTTAGCATCACCAGGAATATATGATCTAGAGATTGCTTCTGCTTGTAATAATAGGATTTCTGCATGTAACATTAAATACCCATCTTGAGAAGAATCTATAATTAAACCTGTACCAAACTTAGATAATTCTTCTGCAGAAGTATCACTGTTCGCTCCTTGTACAACACCTACAACTTCTGTATTGTCAATTAACTCATAATATGCGTTAACTCTACTGTCAAATACTCCTGTAGCAATATTTTCAGTAACATTAGGGTTGTTAGGCTGCTGACCTTGCATGAATTCTACTGCGTAATCTGCCGCAACAATAGCATTTCTATTTTGCACTGCATTTCCTTCAGTATCAAAACCGTATGTTGCGTAATAAGGATTTTGTTTTCCAGCACCATTAACATATCCAGGGTTGATAGTTACGTCTTCATTTACAAAATTTAATTCAAGATCTGCAAACTCTTCAGCTAAATAAGAAGCTGTAGCTCCATCAGTTTCAGCTAAAGTAAATTGTCTTGCTAATAATCTTAATTTAAGTGTATTGGCAAATTGTACCCACTTAGACATATTTCCTTGGAAGATTACATCTTCAGAACCTACAGCTGCATCTGAATCATCTGCATCGTTGATCATAGCAATTGCATTATCTAAATCCTCTACAAGTGATCTGTAGATCGCCATATCGTCATCATAAGATGGAGTATAATTTTCTCCGAACTGAAGAGCATTTTCAAAAGGTAAGTCTCCATAATGGTCAACTAAATTTTGAAAGTAATATGACTGTACAATAGTTGCGATAGCCTTATGGTTGTCATAAACCTCTTCCTCTGAAGAAGAGATTCTTCTAAGCGTTGCTATACCTCTATAGGTATTATCCCATACTGTCGTATAAAACGTTGTAGTTAAATTTAACCTGAATTCATCATCAAAACCACCAGTAAAAGCATTTACATTGCTTCCCCAGTTGTTCATCATTACATTACCCAATTGGTTTGCAGCTAATGTATTAGCATAAGGAGTAGAAATAGCTCCACCTAATAATAAGTCTGGGGTAATAGATTCTGCTGTTGGGTTATTTGGCGAATCATTTACATCTAAATAATCCTGACAAGAAACTAAACTTGCCGTAACAAATAAACCAATTATAGTTTTTGATATTATTTTCATTACTTTTTTTTTTAATTAAAATGTTACGTTAATACTCATACCTATACTTCTAGTAGGAGGATATTGTCCCAAAGTACTTATACCTTGACCGTTCCCATCAGTAAAACTAGATTCTGGATCTGCATAACCTCTATTTTCTTCAGGTAATAACGTTAATAAATTTCTTCCAACTGCACTAATGCTAAACGCATCAATAAAAGTGTTTTCTAAGTATTTCTTGTTGATATCATACCTTAAAGAAAGCTCTCTTAGTTTTAATGCTGTTGCATCTAATACGTGGTTTTCACCAATTTGTTGCATACTGCTATAGAATCCAATAAAGTCTCCTGCAGTAGTACCACCACTAGGTACAGATGTATTTTCAACAAAACCTTCACCGTTTGGATTAGCTACTGCTGAGTTAGGGAAGATAAATGCTCCTCTATCTCCTTGCGCACTTTCAACTAAGTGACCACTCCAAGTTAAATTTTCTCTTTGAGAAGAGTAAAATACGTGACCAGTTCTATAATCTAATGTAGCTGCTAGTGTAAATCCTTTATATCTTAAAGATGAATTAAAGTTTAAGATATAATCTGGAGTCGTAGAACCTAAATTTTTAGGGTTTGTTGTTTGTACAGGTCTTCCAGAAGTAGCATCTATAATTACTCTTCCTTGCTCATCTCTTTCATATGCAGATCCCTTTAATACTGGAAACTGCTCTCCTTCTACTGCGAATACTTGAGCAAAACCACCTGAAGTTAATGATACTTCGTCAAATTGGTCACTAATTTTCACAACTTCTGAGTAAGATTTAGACCAACCAAAGTTTACGTCCCACTGGAAATCTTCTGTTTTAACAGGAGTTATACCTAAATCTATTTCAGCACCCCAGTTATCCATTTGTCCAATATTGATAATAGTTCTAGATAGTCCTGAAGCTGCAGAAGTAGCGATATTAGTTACTAAATCTGTAGTAGAACCATTGTAATAAGCACCATCTAAAGTTATTCTATCTTTAAAGAATCCTAAGCTTACACCAAACTCTAAGCTTTCTGTAAACTCAGGTTTTAAAAGTGGATCTGTAATCTGTGATGGGTAAACAAATGAGTTACCAGCGTTGTACGGGTATCCTGCAGCTTGATTTAATGTTAAGTTAATATCATAAGGTCCTGCATAATCATTACCTACTTTAACATAGTTAGCGCTCACTTTTGCGTAATTTAAAACGTCACCTTTTAAGCTTTCAAAAGCTTTTGTAGGAATGAAAGATAAACCAGCACTTGGGTAGAAGAAACTATTGTTAGATCTATCTAAAGTAGATGTCCAGTCATTTCTTCCTGTAATATTTAAAAATAAATAGTCTTTATAACCTAAGTTAGCTTGTCCATAAACACCGTATCTAGTAGACTCTGCTTGATTGTCAAAAGTAGTCGCTTGGTTAAATTCTCCTGTAAGGTTATCTGTTGCGTATAAACCAGGTACTGTTAAGCCAATACCTCCTACACCAATATTACTTGTTTTTAAATATTGATTGTTTAAACCTACTTGAGCATCTAATACAAAATCTTCATTTAAGTCATAATTGAAACTTAAGATAGCATCCGTATAATATTTTTGATACTTAGTCATTGCTCTAGAATAAGAAGCAGCCTCAGATCTGTCAGCCCCTGTTAAGCTTGTAATTGCTGTAGGTTCTGTATATCCATTGTTATATGTTAATTGATCAGTAAAGTTAAAAAGTGCATTTGTTCTAACGATAGCACTTATGTTATCATTAACTTGATACTTAATTTCACCTAAAAGGTTAAATCTATTTCCGTCAATTTCTCTTCTTTTATTATCTCTAATCCAGTAAGGGTTTAAGTAGTATGCATTCCAGTGTCCTTCGTTACCAGAGTTTGCGAACTGCTCGATTGGAATGTTAGATGCAGTCTGTAAAAGATCTCCAAATAATCCATTAGTAGCACTTGTGTAAGATTCTTCTGTTGCTCTATAGCTATATGTAGCGTTACCACTTACAGACCACTTCCCTAGAGTTTTACCTCCTTTGAAATTGAAAGTAGATTTTTTCAACTTATCATTTTCAATAACAAATTCAGTATCTTGATTTTGTGCAGAAAAGAATACATATCCATCTTCGTCACCGCTAGAAATATTCACAGAGTTTTGTTGCGTAACACCAGTTTTAAAGAAATCTTTAATATGATCTGCACCTCTAGAACTGTATGGTGCCATGATGTAAGATCCATCTTCTTGTGGAAGACCTATAGGAGTCATTTGACCGTCAAATTCAGCTCCCCATCCACCGTTTTCATAGGTAATGTTTTCAAAACCACTAACTACAGACCATCCTTGACCGTATCTAGTTTGTCTTTCTGGAACGTAAGCTACAGATTCAAAATCTATTGAAGATTTTACGTTGATACGCATTTTTCCATCCTTGGTACCCCTCTTTGTAGAAACGATAATCGCTCCGTTAGATCCTTGTGAACCATATAACGCAGCACCGTTAGCACCTTTAATGATGTTTATAGACTCAATAGTATTAGGGTCAATAGTTGATAAGAATTCAGCAGTAGAAATTGCTCCATCTATAACAACTAACGCTTCGTTGTTACCTGAAATAGATCTAGCACCTCTCAATGTAATTCTGTTACCTCCATTTACTCCGTTACCGACTTGCTTGATATTAAGACCTGAAACTTTACCCGTAAGACCAGAAACCACATCAGGGTTATTGGCTTTTACTAGTTGCTCAGAATCAACCACTTCGTAAGATGAAGTAACTTGATCTTTCTTTCTCTTAATACCTAAAGCAGTAATAACTACTTCATCTAACTCATTTCCTGAAGCCATAGTTACATCGTACGAGCTAGCCGCTCCTACAGAAACTTCTTGAGTGTCAAAACCAACATAGCTAAACACTAGAGTTTCGCCAGTTGAGGCTTCTAAACTGTAATTACCATCAAAATCAGTTTGTGTACCTGACGAAGTTCCTTTGATAATAATGTTAACTCCTGGTAGCGGAAGACCTTGATCATCGGTCACCGTCCCGGAAATTGTTTTTTCTTGTGCAAACGTAAGTTGCACGACAAACGCTAGTAGTAGCGTTAAAATTCCACTAAACTTTGTTCTCATTTTTATAATTTATTTGAATTAGCCAAAGCCAAAAATCTTAATAAAAACTTAATTACACAACTATTTTCCTTTAAAATTTAGTTTTTGTTTGTGATATATCCAATATTTCTACCGAAATGTTAAAAGGTTGCTGATAGTTGAAGGTGAACTTTGGTGTTGTTGAAATCAAAATTTTGATCACTTGTTTTTCCATTGGCAAACATAAGTCTCAAATTTCCTACTTTGGTTTGGAGTCCTAATCCAAAACCTAAACTTATAAGGTTTTCAGCATTTTGTATTTCAGGGGTTTCAAGGTAGGTGATGTCTGTAATGGTGTGAGTGTAAATTGCTGGAGATAAAAGATATTGATATTCTAGTTGGAATGAGCTGTAGAGATTTGAGTTAATGCTGTTTTCTTCAAATCCTCTAACGGTATTAATTCCGCCAAGACGGGGGAGTTCATTATTTAGGTAGTTATCTGAATTTAAAAACGAAGAGCTGTTTCTAAGGAAAATTGCATTCCGGTTGTTAATTAAGTATTGATAATTGACTTCGATTTTGTAGAGTTGCTGTGGTTCTTTGTTGGTGTTAGTTTTTCGATGACCTATTCCAATTTCGGTTTTTAAAAAAGATTTCCTTTTAAAAAAGAAAGTTCGATATTGTTTGAAAAAAATATCTCCTCCTAGTAAAAGTCGTTTGCTTTCAAAATCCTCATTTGTAGAAATGATGTTTTCGTTTTGTAGGTTGTTTGAAATTTCTGAATAATAACCGGTATTTAGTTTAATTTTTGGGTTAAGCTGGTAGTTTGCTTTTATGCTTTGTATTGTGTTGGTGTAAGTGGAGTCTCTTTTAAAGAGATTTAAATTCAGTTCAATTCCTAGTGGAGTGTTAAATAAATACGGTACTTCTAACTTTGCATCAAATTCTAATTGTTGTTCCCCGTCGTTCTTGTATAAAATGTTAAGTTTTTCCCCGCTATTAAAATTATTCTCTAATTGAAGATTTAGATATCCGTTAAATTCGAGATTATTGGTTTCTTCATTTGTAGCGAAACCTAGGTATCCATCAAAATTATTGCTATTTCTTTTTTTTAGGTATAGAAAAACTGAGGTGGAGTCTTTTTGGAATAATACTTCTGGTTTTCTAGTAGATTCACTAAAGCTTAAATTTTCGATGCGTTCTACTCTTTCGTCTATAATTTGTTTGTTAAAGATTTGTCCCTCTTTTAGATTTAAATAATGGCGAATGTAGCTTTTCGGGAATTTATCATATCCTTTAATTTCGATATGGGTTATGTTTCGAGTGTGAGATTGATTTGCAGTTAACTTTCCGATAAGGGAATCATTTTTCTTTGAAATTTCAGAAATTTCAGAATAAGTAAATGGTTTTCCTTGATTGGCTAAGTAGTTGTTAATTTCATAGAGTTTGTTTTCTAGGTTTTCTAAATCTATTCGAGTCTGGTTGTCTTCAGTAGTTATATTAAATAATTTGTCTTTTGCTTCTTTTGAGAAAGTGTCTGGGATTTCTATATAAATAAAGTTGTATTTTTTATTTAATGAAACCTTGTAAGTGTAGTTTTTGTTTATTTCATTTTGATTGTTACTTTTTTTAGATATTTCTGCATCGATATACCCGCGCTTGTATAGTTGAGATTTAAAATCCGCTAAGGAGTTTTTTATAGAAATTACGTTGGAGTGGTCTTTTTTGTAATTAATGTTATTTATGATGGTTTCTTCATCTTCGCTTTCGCTGAAAAGTAGCAATGAAAGTTCTTGGCTGTTGCAAAAACTATAACTGAAAAAAATGAATAGATGTATAAGATGTTTCGGCCTCAATGAATGCTTTTTTAGGATAACGAAGATAAAAAGAAAATAGCGTACATTTTTCTAAGAATTGAAATCTTACTGAAAATTAATCATTTATAATTTGAATACTTCAAATTAATTTCTACATTTGCAAACCCTAAAAATAGGGGAAATATTTTTTAACATAATTAGTGTAGAAGAAATTATGCCAACAATTTCACAATTAGTACGAAAAGGAAGAGCCAAAATAACTAAGAAGAGTAAATCGGCTGCTTTAGATTCGTGTCCACAAAGACGTGGGGTTTGTACGCGTGTTTATACCACTACGCCAAAGAAACCTAACTCGGCTATGCGTAAAGTAGCAAGGGTGAGGTTAACAAATGGTAAAGAGGTAAACGCATATATCCCAGGTGAGGGTCACAATCTACAGGAGCACTCGATAGTATTAGTTAGAGGTGGAAGGGTAAAAGATTTACCAGGTGTTAGATATCATATCGTTCGTGGAGCTTTAGATACCGCAGGTGTTGAGGGTAGAACGCAAAGAAGATCTAAGTACGGTGCAAAACGCCCTAAGAAGTAATTAACAACTTTTAAAGAGAAGACATGAGAAAAAGACAGGCAAAAAAGAGACCTCTTTTACCAGATCCAAAATTCAATGATCAGTTAGTGACACGTTTCGTTAACATGATGATGTGGGATGGTAAAAAATCAGTTGCTTTTAAGATTTTCTATGATGCGATTGCTATTGTAGAGGAGAAAAATCAAGACGAAGAAAAAACTGCTTTAGAGTTGTGGAAAGATGCTTTATCAAACGTTATGCCTCACGTAGAGGTGAGAAGTAGGCGTGTTGGTGGTGCGACCTTTCAGATTCCAATGCAGATTAGACCAGACCGTAAAGTTTCTACTGCAATGAAGTGGTTAATTTCTTTTGCGCGTAAGCGTAATGAAAAAGGAATGGCTGCAAAATTAGCTGCTGAAGTTTTAGCTGCGGCTAAAGAAGAAGGTGCTGCGGTTAAGAAAAGAGTAGATACGCATAGAATGGCTGAAGCAAATAAAGCATTCTCACACTTTAGATTCTAAATAAAATGGCACAAAGAGATTTAAAATATACAAGAAATATTGGTATTGCAGCGCATATTGATGCGGGAAAAACTACAACTACCGAGCGTATTCTTTATTATACAGGTATTAGTCATAAAATAGGAGAGGTTCATGATGGAGCTGCTACTATGGACTGGATGGAGCAAGAGCAGGAAAGAGGTATTACAATTACTTCTGCTGCAACGCACTGTACTTGGATGTATCGTGATACGGAATTCACTGTAAACATTATTGATACTCCTGGACACGTTGATTTTACCGTAGAGGTAGAGCGTTCTTTGCGTGTATTGGATGGTGTGGTTGCTTTATTTAGTGCAGTTGACGGTGTTGAGCCTCAGTCTGAAACAGTTTGGAGGCAAGCCGATAAATATAGAGTTCCTAGATTAGGATTCGTAAATAAAATGGACCGTCAAGGTTCGGATTTCTTTAACGTGTGTAAGCAGGTTAGGGAAATGTTAGGAGGTAACCCTGTTCCGTTACAAGTGCCAATTGGCGAAGAGATGGATTTTAAAGGTGTGGTTGATTTGATTTCTAAAAAAGCAATTATTTGGAATGACGAGGATCACGGTATGACTTACGAGGAAGTTGAAATTCCTGCTGAGTTGATGGATGATGTGAATATGTACAGAACTCAGTTAGTTGAGGCTGTTGCAGAGTATGATGAGCAGTTAATGGAGAAGTTTTTCGAAGATGAAAACTCTATTACTGAAGATGAGATTATTGCAGCTTTAAGAGCAGCAACTATCGATATGTCTATTATTCCTATGATGTGTGGTTCTGCTTTCAAAAATAAAGGTGTTCAGGCTATGTTAGATGCAGTGATGCGTTACTTGCCATCTCCTGTAGATATTGAAGCAATTGAGGGAACTAATCCTGAGACAGGAGAGGAAGAGTCTCGTAAGCCAAACGTTGATTCTCCATTTTCTGCATTAGCTTTTAAAATTGCTACCGATCCTTTCGTAGGTCGTTTAGCTTTCTTTAGAACTTATTCAGGTACTTTAGATGCTGGGTCTTATGTTTTAAATAACAGGTCTGGTAAAAAAGAAAGAATTTCAAGAATGTATCAAATGCACTCTAATAAGCAAGAGCCTATCGATAGAATTGAGGCTGGAGATATTGGAGCGGCTGTAGGTTTTAAAGATATTAAAACTGGTGATACTTTAACAGATTTAGATCATCCAATTGTTTTAGAATCAATGACTTTCCCAGCACCAGTAATTGGTATTGCGGTAGAGCCAAAAACTAAAGCAGATGTTGATAAAATGGGTATGGCTTTAGCTAAATTAGCTGAAGAAGATCCTACGTTCGTTGTGAAAACAGACGAAGCTTCAGGTCAAACTATTATTTCTGGTATGGGAGAATTACATATTGAAATTTTAGTAGATCGTTTAAAAAGAGAATTTAAGGTAGAGGTGAACGAAGGTGAACCACAAGTAGAATACAAAGAGGCTGTAACTAGACCTGCAGAGCACAGAGAAGTTTATAAGAAACAATCTGGTGGTCGTGGTAAGTTCGCAGATATCGTATTTGAGATGGGACCTATTGATAGTGATTTTGAAGGAACTGGTTTGCAATTTGTTGATGAAATTAAAGGTGGTCGTATTCCTAAGGAATTTATTCCTTCTGTGGAAAAAGGATTTACTCAAGCAATGAAAAACGGACCTTTAGCTGGATTCCAGATGGATTCTTTAAAAGTTGTTTTAAAAGATGGTTCTTTTCACCCTGTAGATTCTGATCAGTTATCATTCGAATTGGCAGCAAAAATGGGTTACAAAGCAGCAGCTAAGAAAGCTGGAGCTGTAATTCTTGAGCCAATTATGAAAAACGAGGTAGTTACTCCAGAAGAAAACATGGGGGATATCGTTGGTGACCTTAACAAAAGAAGAGGTCAAGTTAATGATATGTCAGACAGATCTGGTGCTAAAGTAATTAAAGCAGAAGTGCCATTATCAGAAATGTTTGGTTATGTAACTACGTTAAGAACTTTATCTTCAGGTAGAGCTACTTCTACAATGGAATTTTCTCATTATGCTGAAACTCCTTCAAATATTTCTGAAGAAGTAATTAAAGCAGCAAAAGGAGCTAACGACTAATATCAAGTAACATGAGTCAGAAAATCAGAATAAAATTAAAATCTTACGATTATAACTTGGTAGACAAATCTGCTGAGAAGATTGTAAAAACAGTAAAAACTACTGGTGCTGTAGTAACGGGGCCAATTCCGTTGCCAACACACAAAAAAATATTTACCGTATTGCGTTCTCCTCACGTTAACAAAAAAGCGAGAGAGCAATTTCAACTTAGTTCTTACAAAAGACTATTAGATATTTATAGTTCTTCTTCAAAAACGATTGATGCGTTGATGAAATTAGAATTACCTAGTGGTGTTGAAGTAGAGATCAAAGTCTGATCGAATTAAGTTGCTGAAATATTTCAGTACAACATGTCCAGAGCTTCGTGCGAAGGAAAAACGGAAAAATACATTCAGGATTGGAAAGTATTTTCAGTCCTGAATACTTTTAAATAAATAATTTAAATCAATTAATAATTATGTCTGGGTTAATAGGAAAAAAAATCGGCATGACCAGCATTTTTGACGAGAACGGGAAAAATATTCCTTGTACCGTTATTCAAGCTGGACCATGTGTAGTTACCCAAGTCAGAACCACAGAGGTTGACGGGTATGAAGCACTTCAACTTGGTTTCGATGACAAATCAGACAAAGCTGCTACAAAAGCTGCCCAAGGGCACTTTAAGAAAGCTGGTACTGTTGCTAAACGCAAAGTTGTCGAGTTCCAAGGATTTAAAAGTGAACACAAATTAGGTGACGAAGTCACTGTAGAACATTTTGCTGAAGGAGAATTTGTTGATGTAGCAGGTACTTCTAAAGGAAAAGGTTTTCAAGGTGTTGTTAAAAGACACGGTTTTGGTGGTGTTGGTCAAGCAACTCACGGTCAGCATAACCGTTTAAGAGCTCCAGGTTCTATTGGTGCTGCGTCATATCCTGCGAGAGTATTCAAAGGAATGCGTATGGCTGGAAGAATGGGAGGAGAAAAAGTGAAAGTACAAAATCTTAAAGTGTTAAAGGTTGTGACTGATAAGAACTTAATCATCGTTAAAGGATGTGTTCCAGGTCATAAAAACGCTTACGTAACTATTCAGAAGTAATGAAAGTAGCAGTTGTAGATATTAAAGGAAAAGAAACAGGTAGAGAGGCAAACCTTTCTGACGCTGTTTTTGGAATAGAGCCTAATGATCATGCTGTTTATTTAGATGTTAAGCAATACTTGGCTAATCAAAGACAAGGAACGCATAAAGCTAAAGAAAGAGCAGAAATTACTGGAAGTACTAGAAAGATTAAAAAGCAAAAGGGTACAGGTACCGCTAGAGCTGGTAGTATTAAATCTGGTATTTTTAAAGGTGGTGGACGTATGTTTGGGCCAAGACCAAGAAATTACGGCTTTAAATTGAATAAGAACTTAAAGCGTTTAGCGCGTAAATCAGTTCTTAGTCAAAAAGCAAAAAACAACGAAATAGTTGTTGTTGAAGATTTTAATTTTGACGCTCCAAAAACCAAAAACTTAATTGAAGTTTTAAAGGGATTAGGTGCAGATAACAAAAAATCTCTTATAGTGTTGGGTGATTCAAATAAAAATGTATATTTGTCATCACGCAATTTAAAAACCTCTGAGGTTATAACTAGTTCAGAATTAAGTACTTATAAAATACTTAATGCTAAGAAAGTTGTTCTTTTAGAAGGTGCGTTAGAAGGAATTGAAACGAATTTGAGTAAATAGACGTTATGAGTATCTTAATAAAACCTATTATTACTGAAAAAGCAACTAACGATAGTGAGTTAAACAATCGTTTTGCATTTGTTGTAAATAAGAAGGCGAACAAGATTGAAATTAAAGATGCAGTTGAGTCTGCTTATGGCGTTTCGGTTGAAAAAGTTCGCACAATTAATGTCCGTCCTAATCGCAAAACTCGTTATACAAAAACGGGAATTGTAACTGGTAAAACAAATGCTTATAAAAAAGCAATTGTACAGGTGGCGGAAGGAGAAACTATAGATTTATATACTAATCTTTAAGAATTAGAGAATGTCGGTTAGAAAGTTAAAACCAATCACTCCTGGTCAGCGTTTTAGAGTAGTTAATGGGTATGACGCCATTACTACTGATAAGCCGGAGAAGAGCTTACTTGCTCCGAACAAAAGATCTGGAGGTAGAAACAGTCAAGGAAAAATGACCATGCGCTATATTGGTGGTGGTCATAAAAAGCGTTATCGTGTGATCGATTTCAAGAGAGATAAGTCAGGTATTCCTGCTACTGTCGCTTCTATTGAGTACGATCCAAATAGAACTGCTTTTATTGCGTTATTAAATTACCAAGATGGTGAGAAGCGTTACGTAATCGCTCAAAACGGTTTACAGGTAGGTCAAAATTTAGTTTCTGGAGCTTCAGATGTTGCTACAGAAATTGGAAATGCAATGCCTTTACGTCAAATACCATTAGGTACTATTATTTCTTGTATTGAGTTGCGTCCTGGGCAAGGAGCTGTAATGGCTAGAAGTGCAGGTGCTTTTGCTCAATTAATGGCGAGAGAGGGGAAATATGCTACAGTGAAACTTCCTTCTGGTGAAACTAGAATGATTTTAGCAGACTGTATGGCAACAATAGGAGCTGTTTCAAACAGTGATCATCAATTGTTAGTGTCTGGTAAAGCTGGTAGAAGCAGATGGTTAGGAAGGAGACCTAGAACAAGACCAGTAGTGATGAACCCGGTTGATCACCCAATGGGTGGTGGAGAAGGACGTTCTTCTGGAGGTCATCCAAGATCTAGAAAAGGTCTTCCTGCTAAAGGTTTCAGAACTCGTTCTAAAACCAAGTCGAGTAATAAGTATATTGTAGAACGTAGAAAGAAATAATAAGATATGGCACGTTCATTAAAAAAAGGACCTTACGTTCACTATAAGTTAGAGAAGAAAGTTGCTCAAAATGTTGAGTCTGGAAAGAAAACCGTGATCAAGACTTGGTCTCGTGCTTCGATGATTACCCCAGATTTTGTAGGGCAAACTATAGGAGTTCATAATGGGAAGCAATTTGTTCCTGTATATGTAACTGAGAATATGGTAGGTCATAAATTAGGAGAATTTTCACCAACACGTTCTTATAGAGGACACGCAGGTGCGAAAAATAAAGGTAAAAAATAATTGAAGCTATGGGAGTTCGTAAAAGAGAAAGAGCAGAGCAAATAAAGGAAGCTAAAAAGCAGATAGCTTTTGCAAAACTAAATAACTGCCCTACTTCACCTAGAAAAATGCGTTTAGTTGCGGATTTAGTAAGAGGTGAAGGTGTAGAGAAAGCGCTTCAAATCTTAAAATTCAATTCTAAAGAAGCTTCTCGTAGATTAGAGAAACTTTTGTTGTCAGCTATAGCTAACTGGCAATCAAAAAATGAAGATGCGAGTGTAGAAGAAGCAGAGTTGTTTGTAAAAGAAATTCGTGTGGATGGTGGAAGTATGTTAAAAAGACTTCGTCCAGCTCCGCAAGGAAGAGCACATAGAATAAGAAAAAGATCAAACCACGTTACATTAGTGTTGGGATCTAAAAATAATACACAAAGCTAAGAAGTAGTATGGGACAAAAAACAAATCCAATCGGAAATAGACTTGGTATCATTCGTGGATGGGAATCTAACTGGTACGGAGGAAATGACTACGGCGATAAATTAGCTGAAGACGATAAGATTAGAAAGTATATCCATGCTCGTCTTTCTAAAGCTAGTGTATCTAGAGTAATTATTGAGCGTACGCTTAAACTTGTAACCGTTACTATCACTACTGCTAGACCTGGTATCATTATCGGAAAAGGTGGTCAAGAGGTAGACAAGTTAAAAGAAGAGCTTAAGAAAATTACTGGGAAAGAGGTTCAGGTTAATATTTTTGAAATCAAAAGACCTGAATTAGATGCGCACCTAGTAGGAGCAAGTGTTGCAAGACAAATTGAGAATAGAATTTCTTATCGTCGTGCAATTAAGATGGCTATTGCTGCTGCAATGCGAATGAATGCTGAAGGGGTTAAAATCCAAATTTCTGGCCGTTTAAACGGAGCAGAGATGGCTCGTTCAGAAGCATATAAAGATGGTAGAATTCCTCTTTCTACATTTAGAGCCGATATTGACTATGCTTTAGTGGAAGCTCATACTACCTATGGTAGATTGGGTATTAAAGTGTGGATCATGAAAGGTGAGGTTTACGGAAAAAGAGAATTATCTCCACTTGTTGGATTGTCTAAGAAGCAAGGAGGAAAATCTGGATCTGGACGAGGTGGTAACAAGTCACGTCGTAGAAAGTAATTTTTTAAAGAACAAGAAATGTTACAGCCTAAAAGAACAAAATATCGTAAGCAACAAAAAGGTCGTATGAAGGGAAATGCTGGAAGAGGGCATAGACTTTCAAACGGTACTTTCGGAATCAAATCATTAGACTCTAATTTTGTTACTGCGCGCCAAATTGAAGCAGCACGTATTGCAGCTACTCGTTACATGAAAAGGGAAGGATCTCTATGGATCAAAATTTTCCCAGATAAGCCAATTACTAAAAAGCCTTTAGAGGTTCGTATGGGTAAAGGTAAAGGTAATGTTGAGTATTGGGCAGCAGTTGTTAAGCCGGGAAGAATTTTATTTGAAATTGGAGGGGTGCCTCAAGCAATCGCTAAAGAAGCATTGCGTTTAGCAGCTCAAAAATTACCGGTAAGAACAAAATTTATAATAGCTAGAGATTATCAAGAATAATTTTTGAATTATGAAACAATCAGAAGTAAAAGAATTATCTGTAGCTGAGTTGCAGGAACAAGTGGCTAACTCTAGACAATCTTATAGAGATTTAAAGATGGCTCACGCGATCACGCCTTTAGATAATCCGGCTCAGTTAAGAACTGTAAGAAGGACTATTGCGCGTTTGACTACAGAAATCACAAAAAGAGAATTACAATAATTCTGCTGAAGTAAGATGGAAAAAAGAAACTTAAGAAAAGAACGTATAGGTGTTGTTACTAGTAACAAAATGCAGAAATCTATTGTGGTTTCTGAGGTTAAAAAAATGAAACACCCAATGTATGGGAAGTTCGTTTTGAAGACTAAGAAATACGTAGCACACGACGAGAAAAATGACTGCAACGAAGGGGATACAGTTAGGATCATGGAAACAAGACCTATGAGTAAATCTAAATGTTGGAGATTGGTAGAAATAATTGAAAGAGCGAAGTAATTATGGTACAACAAGAGTCTAGATTAAGAGTAGCAGACAATACCGGCGCTAAAGAAGTTTTAGTAATTAGAGTATTGGGAGGTACAAAGAAGAGATATGCTTCTGTTGGTGACAAAGTAGTTGTCAGCGTAAAAGAAGCTACGCCTAATGGAAACATTAAGAAAGGTGCAGTTTCTACAGGGGTTGTTGTTCGTACTAAAAAAGAAGTGCGTCGTCCAGACGGATCTTATATCCGTTTTGATGATAACGCTTGTGTTTTATTGAACCCAACGGGTGAGATGAGAGGAACACGTGTATTTGGTCCTGTGGCCAGAGAACTTCGTGATAAGCAATTTATGAAGATTGTATCATTGGCACCTGAAGTGCTTTAATACAGAAAAAATGACAAAGCTTAAAATCAAATCAGGAGATACTGTTCGTGTAGTTGCTGGTGATCATAAAGGTCAAGAAGGTAAAGTACAGAAAGTATTAATTGAAAAAAATAAAGCAATTGTTGAAGGTGTGAATATGATCTCAAAACATGAGAAACCAAGCGCATCTAATCCGCAAGGAGGCATTGTGAAAAAAGAAGCACCTATCCATATATCAAACCTTTCTTTATTAGATAAAGATGGTAATGCTACGAGAGTAGGATATAAAATGGAAGGAGATAAAAAAGTGAGATTTTCTAAAAAATCTAATGAAGTAATTTAGTTATGAGTTACGTACCAAGACTTAAAGAAGAGTATAAAGACAAGGTCATTAAAGCTCTTACAGAAGAATTTAGTTACGAGAATGTAATGCAGGTTCCTAAACTTACTAAAATTGTTATTAGTAGAGGTGTAGGAGCAGCTGTTGCAGATAAAAAGCTAATTGATCATGCTGTAGATGAACTTTCTACAATTACAGGTCAAAAAGCGGTATCTACAATATCTAAAAAGGATGTTGCTTCATTTAAATTACGTAAAGGGATGCCAATTGGGGCAAAAGTTACGTTAAGAGGAGATCGCATGTATGAGTTTTTAGATCGTTTAATCACGGCTTCACTTCCACGTGTACGTGATTTTAGCGGAATAAAAGCTACTGGATTTGACGGAAGAGGAAATTATAACTTAGGAATTACTGAGCAAATAATTTTCCCAGAAATTAATATCGATAAAGTGAATAAAATCTCTGGTATGGATATTACTTTTGTAACGACTGCACCAACAGATAAAGAAGCAAAATCATTGTTAACTGAACTGGGATTACCTTTTAAAAAGAACTAATTATGGCTAAAGAATCAATGAAAGCCCGTGAGGTGAAGAGACAAAAAACGGTAAAAAAATATGCTGAAAAACGCGAAGCTTTAAAAGAAGCTGGTGATTATGAAGCGTTACAAAAATTACCTAAAAATGCCTCTCCTGTACGTTTACACAACCGTTGTAAATTAACAGGTAGACCAAAGGGGTATATGAGACAATTTGGTCTTTCTCGTGTAATGTTTAGAGAAATGGCTAATAAGGGATTAATTCCTGGTGTAAAAAAAGCCAGCTGGTAAAATTATAAATAGGTTGAAGGTTCTAACATGAAAACCACAACCGTAAATTAAGATAGATGAATACAGATCCTATTGCAGATTATTTAACAAGAATTAGAAACGCTGTGGCTGCTAGTCATAGAGTTGTAGAAATTCCTGCTTCTAATTTAAAGAAGCAAATGACGAAGATATTATTCGATCAAGGATATATCCTTAGTTACAAATTTGAAGATGAAACCGCTCAAGGTACTATCAAAATAGCTCTTAAGTATGATAAAGAAACTAAAGAGTCTGTAATTAAGAAGTTACAAAGAATAAGTAAACCTGGATTGCGTAAATACGCAGGATCAGATGAGCTTCCTAGAATTTTGAATGGATTAGGTATTGCTATCATTTCTACTTCTCACGGAGTAATGACAGGTAAGCAAGCTAAGAAAGAAAAAGTTGGTGGTGAAGTACTTTGTTACGTTTACTAATATTTAAAAGACAAAAATTATGTCAAGAATAGGTAAAAGTCCAGTTTCAATTCCAGAAGGAGTTACGGTAAACGTAAATGATGGTGTTGTAACTGTAAAAGGAAAGTTAGGAGAGTTAAACCAAAGCTTTTCTGATATAGATATTAAAGTTGAAGAGAACGAAGTAATCTTAGAAAGATCTTCTGAAAAGAAGAATTTCAAAGCAAAGCATGGTCTTTATAGAGCTTTAATTCAAAATATGGTAAAGGGTGTTTCTGAGGGATTCACTAAGGAACTAGAATTGGTAGGGGTAGGATATAGAGCTTCTAACCAAGGACAAAAATTAGATTTAGCTGTTGGTTTTTCACATAATATTGTGATAGATTTAGCTCCAGAAGTAAAAGTGGAAACAATTACTGAAAAAGGTAAGAATCCAGTTATAAAATTAACTTCTTTTGACAAACAATTAGTTGGTCAGGTAGCAGCAAAAATTCGTTCTTTCCGTACGCCAGAACCTTACAAAGGAAAAGGTATCAAGTTTGTAGGAGAGCAAATTAGAAGAAAAGCAGGTAAATCAGCTTAATAGTGTAGTTATGGCATTTTCAAAAGAAAAGAGAAGAAATAAAATCAAAAGAAGAATCCGAAAAAACCTTTCGGGAACTGAGGCTAGACCAAGATTGTCTGTTTACAGAAGTAATAAAGAAATTTATGCTCAAGTAATCGATGATGTAAATGGTAAAACTATTGCAGCAGCTTCTTCAAGAGATAAAGGTGTTACAACAGAAGGTACTAAAAATGAAGTATCACAAGCTGTTGGGAAATTAATTGCTGAAAAAGCAATTAAAGCTGGTGTAGAAACCATTACTTTCGATAGAGGTGGGTATTTATACCACGGTAGAGTTAAATCATTAGCAGAAGGTGCTCGCGAAGGAGGACTTAAATTCTAAAAGATATGTATCAAGATTATAAAAACGTAGAACTTGTTAAACCAAGTGGCTTAGATTTAAAAGATCGTTTAGTTGGAGTACAACGTGTTACTAAAGTAACAAAAGGTGGTAGAGCTTTTGGCTTTTCTGCAATTGTTGTTGTAGGTGATGAAAATGGTGTTGTAGGTCAAGGTTTAGGAAAGTCTAAAGAAGTAGCAGAAGCAATTGCTAAAGCAGTAGAAGATGCTAAAAAGAATTTAGTTCGTATTCCTTTAAATAAAGGGACACTTCCTCACGAGCAAAAAGGTAAATATGGTGGTGCTAGAGTTTTACTACTTCCAGCAGCAACAGGTACCGGAGTAATTGCAGGTGGAGCTATACGTGCGGTATTAGAATCTGTAGGAGTACATGACGTACTTTCTAAGAATCAAGGTTCTTCTAACCCTCATAATGTTGTAAAAGCAACTTTTGATGCGTTACTTCAATTAAGAAGTGCAGAAACAGTAGCTAAGCAACGTGGGGTATCATTAGATAAGGTTTTTAACGGATAATTCAAGGATAAAATGGGAAAGATAAAAGTAACTAAAGTAAAAAGTGCTATTAATCGTACCAAGAATCAAAAGCTTACTTTAGAGGCTTTAGGTTTAAAGAAAATTGGACAAACTGTTGAGCATGACGATACAGCCAATATCCTTGGAATGATAAATAAAGTTAATCATTTAGTTTCTGTAGAAGAAGCAAAATAAACGAACAAATGGAATTAAATAACTTAAAACCTGCAAAAGGTTCAGTTCAAGGAAATAACAAACGAGTAGGTCGTGGTGAGGGTTCTGGTAAAGGAGGAACAGCTACGCGTGGTCACAAAGGGGCTAAATCTCGTTCTGGATATTCTAAGAAAATAGGTTTCGAAGGAGGGCAAATGCCACTTCAAAGAAGAGTTCCTAAATTTGGTTTTACTAACATTAATAGAAAAGAGTATCAAGGTGTAAATCTAGATACGCTTCAAAAGTTAGTAGATGATGGAAAAATTACAGATTCTATCGATATGGACACTCTTGTTGAAAACCGTTTAGCAAGAAAAAACGAGTTAGTTAAAATATTAGGTAGAGGAGAGCTTAAAGCGAAATTAAAAGTTTCTGCACACAAGTTCACAGCATCTGCTCAAAAAGCTATTGAAGCTGCAGGAGGAGAAGCTATAACCTTATAACAAGTTTAGAATGAAATTTTTTGAAACAATAAAAAATATTTGGAAGATAGAAGAGCTCAAAAATCGTATCATGATTACTTTTGGGCTTTTACTTGTTTATCGTTTTGGTACACAAGTGGTTCTTCCCGGGATCGATGCGTCTCAATTAGCAGATTTAGCTAATCAAACTGATGGTGGTTTATTAGGGTTACTTAATGCCTTTACAGGAGGAGCATTTTCTAATGCCTCCATTTTTGCATTGGGGATTATGCCTTATATCTCTGCTTCAATTGTTGTGCAATTAATGGGAATAGCAGTTCCTTATTTGCAAAAGCTGCAAAAAGAAGGAGAAAGTGGTAGAAAGAAAATTAACCAAATTACAAGATGGCTTACCATTGCAATTACTTTGGTTCAAGGGCCTGGTTATATTTATAATCTGTTTGCTACTTTGCCAGATTCTGCATTCTTATTAGGAGATTCTGTAAGTTTTGTTGTTTCGTCGGTTATCATCTTAACTACAGGATGTATTTTCGCAATGTGGTTAGGGGAGCGTATTACAGATAAAGGTATTGGAAACGGTATTTCTTTATTGATTATGGTTGGTATTATAGCCACACTTCCTCAAGCTTTTTTACAAGAAATACAATCTCGTGTTACAGAGTCTAACGGTGGTTTAATTATGATCTTAATTGAATTGGCTATTTGGTTTGCTATTATCTTTGCTTCGGTAATGTTAGTAATGGCTGTAAGGCAAATACCGGTACAATATGCTCGTAGGAACGCTACTGGAGGATATGAAAAAAATATATTTGGTGGAGCTAGACAATTTATCCCATTAAAATTAAATGCATCAGGTGTAATGCCAATCATCTTTGCTCAGGCAATTATGTTTATCCCTGCCGCTGTTGCTGGTCTTTCAGACTCAGAAATGGCACAAGGTGTAACTGCAGCGTTTAATAATATTTTTGGATTTTGGTATAACTTAGTTTTTGCATTATTGATTATCATTTTTACATACTTCTATACTGCAATTACTGTTCCTACTAATAAAATGGCAGATGATTTAAAAAGAAGCGGTGGATTTATTCCAGGGATAAGACCTGGTACGGAAACTGGTGAATATTTAGATCGCATTATGTCGCAAATTACTTTGCCTGGTTCTGTATTTTTAGCTCTAATAGCTATATTCCCAGCAATAGTTGTCTCTTTAGGAGTGCAGCAAGGTTGGGCTCTATTCTTCGGAGGAACGTCGTTATTAATTATGGTAGGTGTTGCGATAGATACCATTCAACAAGTAAACTCGTATTTGCTTAATAGGCATTATGATGGTTTAATGAAATCTGGAAAAAATAGAAAAGCAGTAGCTTAATTATGGCAAAACAACCAGCAATAGAACAAGACGGAAGCATTGTAGAAGCATTATCTAATGCAATGTTCCGTGTAGAACTAGAAAATGGTCACATTGTGACCGCTCATATCTCGGGAAAGATGCGTATGCACTACATTAAGTTGTTACCTGGAGATAAAGTAAAATTGGAAATGAGTCCTTACGATTTAACTAAGGCTCGAATAACCTATAGATACTAAATTTTCGATTTATCGATTATTAAATTTTTTTTTATTACTTTTGCGTGCTGAAAAAAATATTAGTAATCCTTTTAAAGTAAATTAATTACTAATCGGATAAAATCAAAAAAGATGAAAGTAAGAGCATCAATAAAGAAAAGAAGTGCCGACTGCAAGATTGTTCGCAGAAAAGGTAGACTTTACGTTATTAACAAAAAGAATCCTAGATTTAAACAAAGACAAGGCTAATTATGGCAAGAATAGCAGGTGTTGATATACCAAAACAAAAGCGAGGAGTTATAGCATTAACCTATATCTTCGGAATTGGCAAAAGCAGGGCTCAAGAAATCCTTAAGAATGCCAAAGTTGATGAGAGTACAAAAGTTTCAGATTGGTCTGATGATGAAATCGGAAGAATACGTGAAGCTGTTGGTAGTTACACAATTGAAGGAGAATTACGTTCTGAGGTTCAATTAAGCATCAAGCGTTTGATGGATATCGGTTGTTATAGAGGGATTAGACATAGAGTAGGTTTGCCACTTAGAGGTCAGCGTACTAAGAATAACTCTAGAACACGTAAAGGAAAAAGAAAAACAGTTGCAAACAAGAAAAAAGCAACTAAATAATAATTAACCATGGCAAAGTCAACAAATAAAAAACGTAAAGTAATCGTTGAGTCTTTTGGAGAAGCGCATATTACAGCTTCTTTCAATAACATCATCGTTTCTTTAACTAATAAAGGTGGTGATGTTATTTCTTGGTCTTCAGCAGGAAAAATGGGCTTTAGAGGAAGTAAGAAAAATACTCCTTACGCTGCTCAATTAGCTGCAGAAGATGCAACGAAAGTAGCGCAAGAAGCTGGACTTAGAAAAGTTAAAGTTTATGTGAAAGGACCTGGTAACGGTAGGGAATCTGCTATTAGATCTATTCACAATGCTGGAGTAGAAGTGACAGAGATTATCGATATCACCCCAATTCCACATAACGGATGTCGTCCTCCTAAGAGACGTAGAGTATAATTTTAAAAGTATAAACTAAGAGGGAGACTACGATTATCGAAGGATTAATATTAAGACCTTAATTCATAATCACCTTCTAAAAATTAAATTAAATGGCAAGATATACTGGTCCAAAAACTAAAATAGCACGTAAATTCGGAGAAGCTATTTTTGGAGATGATAAATCTTTTGAAAAAAGAAATTATCCTCCAGGTCAGCACGGTAACAACAGACGCCGTGGTAAAAAATCTGAATATGCTATCCAGTTAATGGAAAAGCAAAAAGCTAAATATACTTATGGTATATTGGAGCGTCAGTTTAGAAATATGTTTAAAAAGGCTACTAGCGCACAAGGTATTACCGGTGAGGTATTATTACAACTTTGTGAATCGCGTTTAGACAATGTAGTATTTAGAATGGGGGTTTCTCCATCTAGAAGTGGAGCAAGACAATTAGTTTCTCATAGACATATTACAGTTAACGGCGAAATCGTTAACATTCCTTCTTACCAATTAAAGGCAGGTGATGTTGTAGGAGTAAGAGAGAAATCAAAATCTTTAACAGCTATTCAATCTTCATTAGAGAACTCTAGTGCAGTATATGAGTGGATTACTTGGAATACAGAAAAGAAAGAAGGTACTTATGTATCTATTCCTTCTAGAATTCAAATTCCAGAAAATATAAACGAACAATTTATCGTCGAATTATATTCGAAATAATTTAATTGACAGAACTCAAAATATGGCAATACTAAATTTTCAGAAGCCCGATAAAGTTATCATGATTGATTCAACCGAGTTTGAAGGCAAATTTGAATTTCGTCCTTTAGAACCGGGTTACGGATTAACTGTTGGTAACGCTTTAAGAAGAGTACTGTTATCCTCTCTTGAAGGATTCGCAATCACTTCAGTACGTGTAGAAGGAGTAGATCACGAGTTTTCTACTATCTCTGGCGTTGTAGAAGATGTTACAGAAATTATTTTGAATTTGAAGCAAGTTCGTTTCAAAAGACAAATAGAAGATATAGATAATGAAACGGTTACTATTTCATTATCAGGTAAAGATCAAGTTACTGCTGGGGATTTCCAAAAATTCATTTCTGGATTTCAAGTTTTAAACCCAGATTTAGTGATTTGTAATTTAGAGAAAAGCGTAAATCTTAATATAGAACTTACTATCGATAAAGGTAGAGGTTATGTGCCTGCTGAAGAGAATAAAAAAGGTAATGCACCATTAGGAACTATTTATACGGACTCTATTTATACGCCTATAAAAAATGTTAAGTATAGCATTGAAAACTTTCGTGTAGAGCAAAAAACAGATTACGAAAAATTAGTTTTCGAAATCGTTACAGATGGATCTATTCATCCTAAAGATGCACTAACCGAAGCTGCTAAAATCTTAATACATCACTTTATGTTATTCTCTGATGAGAGAATTACGCTTGAAGCGGATGAAATTGCTCAAACTGAAACATATGATGAGGAATCTTTACATATGCGTCAATTACTTAAGACTAAATTAGTAGATTTAGACTTATCTGTAAGAGCTCTTAACTGTTTAAAAGCTGCAGAAGTAGATACCTTAGGAGACCTAGTTTCTTATAATAAAAATGATTTAATGAAATTCCGTAACTTCGGAAAGAAATCTTTAACAGAACTAGAAGAACTAGTGAATGTAAAAGGATTAAACTTCGGAATGGATCTTTCAAAATACAAGTTAGATAAAGATTAATACGTCATATTTTGCTCCTCATCAATATGAGTTTGGTAGCAAGATGATGATTAAATAAAAATGTCATGAGACACGGAAAAAAAATAAACCACTTAGGAAGAAAAACTGCTCACCGTAAGGCGATGCTTGCAAATATGGCAGGATCTTTAATTGAGCACAAGCGCATCAATACAACTGTAGCTAAAGCGAAAGCTTTAAAGCAGTTTATCGAGCCTTTAGTAACAAAATCTAAAGAGGACACTACACACAATAGAAGAATTGTTTTTTCTAAATTGCGTAACAAGTATGCTGTAGCAGAATTATTTAGAGATGTTGCTCCTAAAGTTGGAGACAGACCAGGAGGATATACTAGAATTATCAAATTAGGTAATCGTCTTGGGGATAATGCAGATATGGCAATGATTGAGTTAGTAGATTTCAATGAAATCTATAATACTTCAGGTACTACTAAGAAGAAATCTACTCGTCGTAGTAGACGTGGAAAATCTTCTGGGAATGCTACAGAAGCTACTGCAGAAACTGCTAAAAAAGAAGACTCATCAAAGGAAGAAGAATAAGATGATTCTTATGTAAATATTTTTAAAAAAGGATAAGCTCTCGCAGTTTATCCTTTTTTTTTAACCTATTTATAAATTTAAATAAAATGAAGTATCAAATTCGTAAGAAAGCCATATTGTTATTAGAGGATGGCACTGTTTTTTGGGGAAAAGTAATCGGTGACCAAGAAGGTAGCTCATTTGGAGAAGTTTGTTTCAACACAGGAATGACAGGATACCAAGAGATATTTACAGATCCTTCATATTACGGTCAACTAATGGTTACCACGAATGGACACATTGGTAACTACGGTACATATTCCGAAGAAATTGAATCAGAAGATATTAAAATTGCTGGTTTAATATGTAAAAATTTTAGCTACAATTATTCTAGAGACAAGGCAGATTTAAGTCTAGAAGAATTCTTAAAGAAAAATAATCTTTTAGCTATTTCAGATGTAGATACTAGAGCCTTAGTTGCTTACATTAGAGATAATGGGGCAATGAATGCTGTGATAAGCACTAAAATTGATGACTTAGATGCCTTAAAAAAAGAACTTGCAGATAAACCAAGCATGAAAGGTTTGGAGTTAGCATCCAAAGTTTCAACAAAAGAGCCCTATTTTATCGGAAATGAGAATGCAACTTATAAAATTGCTGCCTTAGATATCGGAATAAAAAAGAATATACTTAGAAATTTAGCAAGTAGAGATTGTTATATTAAAGTGTTTCCATACAATTCGACATACGAAGAAATGAGTGAGTGGAATCCTAATGGGTACTTTCTTTCTAACGGCCCTGGAGATCCAGAACCATTAAGCGAAGCTATAGAAGTAGCAAAAAATATCTTAAAAAATGATAAGCCTTTATTTGGTATTTGCTTAGGACATCAGGTTATTGCATTAGCTAACGGAGTTTCTACTTATAAAATGCATAATGGACATCGTGGTATAAATCATCCTGTAAAAAATCTGGTAACAGGTAAAGGAGAGGTTACTTCGCAAAATCACGGTTTCGCTGTTAATAAAGAAGAATTAGAGGCAAATGAAAATTTAGAAATTACGCATTTACATCTTAATGATGATACAGTCGCAGGTTTAAGAATGAAAAATAAAAATTGTTTTTCTGTGCAATATCATCCAGAAGCAAGTCCGGGACCTCACGATGCATCTTATTTATTCGATCAATTTATAGAAAATATAAATCAGTCTAAAGCTTAGTTTTTCTAAGAATGTATTAATTTGTAGACATATCATAACAACAAGAATATGAGTTTAATTATAGAAATTCACGCAAGACAAATTTTTGATTCTCGTGGTAATCCAACAGTAGAAGTAGATGTAATTACTGAAAACGGAGTAATGGGAAGAGCAGCTGTGCCTTCTGGTGCCTCTACGGGAGAGCATGAAGCAGTTGAGTTAAGAGATGGTGGAAAAGACTACCTAGGGAAAGGAGTTTTAAAAGCTGTTGAAAATGTAAATATAGATATTGCAAACCATTTGCTAGGACATTCAGTATTCGAGCAAGCTGCAATTGATCAATTGATGATAGATTTAGATGGCACCCCAAACAAATCTAAATTGGGAGCCAATGCTATTTTAGGAGTTTCTCTTGCTGTAGCAAAAGCTGCCGCTAACGAGCTAGGTTTACCGTTATATCGCTATGTTGGTGGGGTGAGTGCAAAAACACTTCCTGTACCGATGATGAACATAATTAATGGAGGTTCTCATAGTGATGCTCCTATCGCTTTTCAAGAGTTTATGATTATGCCAGTTTTAGCAGAATCCTTTACGGAAGCTTTAAAAATGGGTTCAGAGATTTTTCATCAACTAAAAAAGGTATTACATGATAGAAATTTAAGTACTGCTGTAGGAGATGAAGGAGGTTTTGCTCCAACCCTTAATGGTACCGAAGATGCTTTAGATAGTATTAAATTAGCTGTAGAAAATGCAGGTTACTCTTTTGGTACAGAAATTATGATAGCTTTAGATTGCGCTGCTGCGGAATTTTACGAAGGTGGAAAATATAACTACAAGAAATTTGAAGGAGAAGGAGGAGAAGTAAGAACTAGCGAAGAGCAAGCTCAATACTTAACTGAATTATCTCAACAATACCCTATTATTTCTATTGAAGATGGAATGGATGAAAATGATTGGGAAGGTTGGAGAATTTTAACTGAAAAAGTTGGTGATAAGGTACAATTAGTGGGAGACGATTTATTTGTGACCAATGTAGAACGTTTGCAAAAAGGGATCAAAGAGAATATAGCTAATTCAATTTTAATCAAAGTAAATCAGATAGGAACTTTAACCGAAACCATTGCAGCTGTAAACATGGCTCACAATGCAGGTTACACATCGGTGATGTCACACAGGTCAGGAGAAACTGAAGATAATACTATAGCAGATTTAGCGGTGGCCTTAAATACAGGTCAAATTAAAACAGGTTCAGCTTCAAGAAGTGATCGTATGTCAAAATACAATCAATTATTACGTATTGAAGAAGAGTTGGGTGATGTAGCTTTTTATCCGAAAAAAGGAGCTTTTAAGATCTAATTTTTAGTATATAAATAAGTAAAAAAGCTTCACCATTTGGTGAAGCTTTTTTTTATGTATTAAATTAAGATTAAATTAACAACAATAAGGGGTTCACACTCAAATTTACAATGAGATTTGTCTTAAAATTAATACTATTTTTTGTAAATTAGCAGCACTTAAAATTAAAAATTATATTATACATATGTCAAAGACAGCTACTATAGAATTAGACGGGAAAAAATATGACTTTCCAGTTGTTGTAGGAACCGAGAATGAGGTTGCCATCGAGATTAAATCTTTACGTGGAGATACAGGAGGCTTAATTACTTTAGATCCAGGTTATAAAAACACAGGATCGTGTAAAAGTGCAATAACCTTTTTAAATGGAGAAGAAGGGATTTTACGTTACCGTGGATATTCTATTGAGGAATTAGCAGATAAAGCTAGTTTTTTAGAAGTAGCATACTTATTGATTTTTGGAGAATTACCAACACAAGATCAATTAGATAAATTATATAAAGACATTAAAAAAGAATCTCATGTAGATGAAGAGATGAAGAAAATCTTAGATGGTTTTCCTAAATCGGCTCATCCAATGGGAGTTTTATCTTCATTAACAAGTGCCTTAATTGCATTTAATCCAAGTGCAGTCAATGTAGATTCAGATGAAGAAATGTATAATGCTATTATTAAATTATTGGCTAAGTTCCCAGTATTAGTTGCTTGGACATTAAGAAAGAAAAATGGACAGCCTTTAGATTATGGAGATAGTTCTTTAGGTTATGTTGACAATATATTAAAAATGATGTTTAAGAAGCCGCATGAGAACTACGAAGTAGATCCTGTTGTTTCTTCAGCATTAAATAAATTATTGATTTTACACGCAGATCACGAACAAAACTGTTCAACTTCTACAGTTAGAATCGTAGGTTCTTCTCACGCAGGTCTATTTGCTTCTATATCTGCTGGTATTTCTGCTCTTTGGGGGCCACTTCACGGGGGCGCTAACCAAGCGGTGATTGAAATGCTTGAGGGTATTAAGCAAGATGGTGGAGACACTAAAAAGTATATGGGTAAAGCTAAAGATAAGGAAGATCCATTCCGTTTAATGGGATTCGGTCACCGTGTTTATAAGAACTTTGACCCTCGTGCAAAAATCATTAAGAAATCTGCAGATGATGTTTTAAATCAATTAGGGGTTGAAGATCCTGTTTTAGATATCGCTAAAGGTTTAGAAAAAGAAGCTTTAGAAGATAGCTACTTCGTTGATAGAAAATTATATCCTAACGTAGATTTCTATTCAGGAATTATTTACAGAGCATTGGGTATTCCTACCGAAATGTTTACGGTAATGTTTGCTTTAGGTAGATTACCAGGATGGATCGCTCAATGGAGAGAAATGCGCTTAGAAAAAGAACCAATTGGACGTCCAAGACAAGTTTATACAGGAGAGAATCTAAGAGATTTTAAAGATATCTCTAAAAGATAATCACTTGCAGTAAGTAAAGTTAAAAGCTTCATAGAGATATGAAGCTTTTTTTATATTTGTAAAAATTTGAAATTATGTTAAAACTTCATATTACCAACGAAACTTCGCGGCTTAGGGCCGTTATTTTGGGCTTAGCAAACAGCAATGGACCAACGCCAACATTAGAAGAAGCTTACGATCCTAAATCTGCTGAATATATAAAAGCGGGAACCTACCCTTTAGAAAAAGATATGGTAGAAGAAATGACAGCGGTTAGAGATGTATTAGAAAAGTATGAAGTTAAAGTATATAGACCAGAACAAATTAAAAATTACAATCAAATTTTCACTAGAGATATAGGTTTTGTAATTGATGATATATTTTTTAAAGCTAATATCTTACCTGATAGAGAAAGAGAGATTGATGCTATACAGTATGTAATCGATCAAATAGATTCGAAGAAAGTTCACCGTTTTCCTGAAGATCATCATATTGAAGGGGGTGATGTTATGCCAATAGGAGACTATATTTTTGTAGGGACTTATAGAGAAATCGATTACAGCAATTACATTACGGCAAGAACTAATATGAAGGCTGTAAATGCTTTACAGGAAATGTTTCCAGACAAGACAGTTAAATCTTTTAATTTACGTAAATCTTCAACCGATCCTAGATTAAATGCTTTGCATTTAGATTGTTGTTTCCAGCCGGTTGGGAAAAATAAAGCTATCATTCATAAAAATGGATTTTTAAATGAGGATGAATATGAATGGTTAGTTAATTTCTACGGAAAAGAAAATGTTTTTGAAATAGATAGCGACCAAATGTATGCTATGAACAGTAATATTTTTTCTATAGCTGAAGACGTTGTAATTTCAGAAAAAAACTTCACTAAATTAAACGCTTGGTTAAGAGCACAGGGTATCACGGTAGAAGAGGTTCCGTATGCAGAAATTTCTAAACAGGAAGGTCTATTACGCTGTTCAACTTTACCGTTAATAAGAGATTAATGCGTTAGGGATTGTAACGACATCCTTTTTCTTTTTTTAAGAAAAAGATATAGTGAAAAGCCCGCTCGAACGCTCAAAAAGAATACAATGAAACAAATCACCAATAGTATATTAATGATTCGTCCTGTTAATTTTAGGATGAATGAAGAGACTGCTGTAAATAATTATTTTCAAAAGTCTATAGAAGAGGAAAATGAAGCGATTACAATAAAAGCTCAGAAAGAGTTTGACACTTTTGTGAATAAGCTTAGAAAAGTAGGAGTAGAGGTTATTGTGGTTGATGATATTAAAGAAAATGACACGCCAGATTCTATATTTCCTAATAATTGGGTTTCTTTTCATGAAAATGGAAATATCGGACTTTATCCTATGTTTGCTGAAAATAGAAGAAGAGAGCGTCGTGAAGATATTTTAGCCAGCCTAGAGGAGAAAGGATTTACTATTAATAATATATTAGATTATACAGCAGGAGAAGATGAAAATGTTTTCTTAGAAGGTACAGGAAGTTTATTATTAGATAGAGCAAATGAAAAAGCATATTGTGCCTTATCGGAAAGAGCTAATGAAGATTTATTCATTGAGTTTTGTGAAGATTTTGAATATATGCCAGTTGTCTTTACTGCTAATCAAACCGTAAATGGTGAACGTAAAGCCATTTATCATACCAATGTAATGATGTGTTTGGCCGAAAATTTTGCAGTGATTTGTTTAGATACGATCGATGATAAGAAAGAACGTAAAAAACTTATTGCGAGTTTAAAGGAAGATGGTAAAGAAATCATCTCTATCACCGAAACTCAAATGCATAATTTTGCAGGCAATATGTTACAAGTTAAAGGCGCATTTGATAAGAAATACTTAGTAATGAGTGCAAGTGCTCACAAAAGCCTTAATGCAAAACAAGTTGACGCCATCGAAAAGCACTGTGAAATTTTAAGCAGTGATTTAGAAACCATAGAAACCCTTGGAGGTGGTAGTGCTCGCTGTATGATGGCAGAAGTGTTTTTGCCAAAAGCAGAGGCTTAATTTAGCTTTTTTTTCAAAATACTTTTTGTAAAATTAATAGCAATTAAAACGCTTAAGAATGCAAAGGGTAAAGAAGTAATAATTAGAAGTTTTTGCATCGCAGTAAGAACATTTTCAGCGGCAGAGTAACTAGCGAGTATTAGTATAGTCTCCGTGAATAAGAATAATGCAATAGCCCAAAGAAGTCGGTGAGATTTCTTTGGGTTTTCTTTTCCTTTATCGGTAAACATACTAAGGACAAAAATAGCACTATCTAATGAAGTGACTAGAAAGCCAACCAGAAGCAAAATCGTGACTAGAGAGGTTACACTGCTAAGCGGATATTCCCTTAGAAACACAAATAGCGAAGTAAATACATTACCAAATTCTTCATTATAGACACCCCAATTATCAATGATTTGAAAGGCAGAGGTCCCAAAAGTGGAGAACCATAAAAAACTTCCTAAACATGGTAAAAATAAGCCTCCAAAAATAAGCTGTCTTACCGTTCTTCCTTTAGAAATTCGGGCGATAAAAATTCCGGTAAACGGAGCCCAAGACAACCAAAATGCCCAATAATAATAAGTCCAATCGGTTAAAAATTCTTTTCCAGGATTGTGATCTCCTAATGCTAAACTTAGCGGAATAAAATCTATGATGTAATGATAAGTAGCGGTAAAAAAGTTATGAAAAATTTGACCAATATCACTTTGTAATAATATGAAAACCAGTAATAAAACGGTTATTAAAATATTGAAATTTGAGATTTTTTTGATGCCTTTATGAATTCCGCGATAGACGGAAATAAAAGCTAAGATGAATATTAAAAATGTAAAAATATAACTATAGGTAGAAACTTCATTTTTAAAAAGAAATTGTAAACCTCCTTCTATTTGAGTGGTGCCTAAAGCAATGGCAGCTACAACTCCAATAACAGTAGTCATAACGGTTAGATAATCTACACCGCGGGTTACTTTGCTGTAATCGTTGACAGAAAAACTATTACTTAATAAAATCGTTTTATTTTTTATGTAAACGTAATAACCTATAATGAGAGCAAAAAAAGTATAGAAAGCCCAAGCAGTGAATCCCCATTGATAAAAGGTATATTCTAAAGCAATAATTCCTGAAGAGGTAGAAGTCTGTAAAGGTGGGTTTTGTTGCATATATACAGGTTCTTGAACGGCTCGCAGTAAAATACCCGCACCCATCCCGGCACTGTATAACATGGCTGTCCAAGACCAAAAATTATATTCGGGTGAAGAACCTCCCAGCCTTTTTTTTCCAAAAGGCGAAATGGCAATAACTATTAGAAACACTACACAAGCTAAGCCCAGCCATAAATAAAAAACACCAAAGTAGTTTCTAATACTTACTGAGTAACTTTCTATGAATTGGTAAAAATTTTGAGGATTAATTAAAATACATAAGGATAGAAAAACAATGCTTATAAATGAAATGCAAAGTAGGGTGTTCTCTTTTATGTAATTTAATATTCGGTTTTTCATTTAACTTTTAGCAATACGTTCTAGCATTCCTGCAAAGATAAAATAATGAAACGGAAGCATGCTGTACCAATATAATCTACCCCATATTCCTTTGGGTCTAAAGGTGGCTGTTTGGTGTACGATATTGTTCTCATCTATATAAAATTCTAACCAAGCTTCACCAGGAACTTTCATCTCGGCAAAAAGTAATAAACGTTTTTCATCTTTATCGGCTAGTAGTACGCGCCAAAAGTCTAATGAATCTCCAGTAAAAATTTTATTAGGATGAGTTCTTCCTCTTCTTAAACCAACACCTCCAAATAGTTTATCTAAAAAACCACGAAATTTCCATAGCTTATTTCCGTAATACCATCCCTTTTTTCCGCCAATACTCCATATTTTCTCTAATGAAGCTTTAGGGTTATCGCTTTTCATTTCTTGCCGATCAATTAAACATCCATGAGTAGGTACTTTAATATATTTATTAAGATCACTAGTAAATCTACCGCTAACTCTAGAGTCTTTCCAGCTCGATAAAACCTGATTTTGTTCAATTTTATCGAAGGCAGCTTTAATGGCTTCTGTGTAGGTTAGAGGTTTTATTTCTAACATTTTTTCTAATCTATTGTCTTTTGAGACCACTTCAATTTTCATACTATCTACTAAATTAGCAGCTAACATGTATGAGGTCGAAGTCATAAAGTACAACCAGTAAGATGATAGTTTTGGAGATAAAAAAGGAACGCCAACAATATGCAAGTTTAATCCTCTAATCTTACAGTATTCTAACATCATTGTTTTATAGGTCATCACATCTGGACCAGAAATGTCAAATGAGTCGTCATAGGTTTTTTCGTTTCCTATGCTAAGTGTCAAGAAGTCTAATACGTTCCTAATGGCAATAGGCTGTGTCTTTGTATTTACCCACCGCGGAGTAATCATGACCGGTAATTTTTCGCATAAATCTCTGATGATTTCAAATGAAGAGCTACCAGAGCCTACAATAATCCCCGCTTGTAAGCAAGTGAGATGAAAATTTCCTTGTGAGAGTATATCTCCTACTTTCTTTCTAGACTGCAAATGTTTTGACATTTCATCTTCATTCACCATTCCTGTAAGATAAATTACTTGCTTTACGGAAAGATTTTTTAGATAAGCATTAAAGTTAAGTGCAGACTTTTCTTCTAGATCATCAAAATCTGTAGTAGAACCAGTCATAGAATGAATTAAATAGTAGGCAACATCAATATCTTTGGGGAGTAAGTTGTTGTCAACTTCTTCTAAAAAATCTATTTCTACAATCTCAATTTTTTCAAGTACTTCTTTTTCTATAGAAAATCGGCTCGCACTTCTTACCGCACAAACAACTTCATGTTCCATCTCTATAAGTAAAGGAAGTAAGCGCATGCCAATATAGCCATTGGCTCCAGTAAGAAGAATTTTCATGATTTTTTAAAGATAATTTACGCATTAAATACTTAACTTTCCACTAAAAACAGAAATAAGCTTTAAGAATGCAGAATATATTAAAAATCGTCTTGCTAATTTTAGGAGTAGCGCTTATTGGTTACGGGCTTTATACGGTAGTTTTTCCTCATATTTCTTTGGAAGATGGTGCGAGTAAAATTCCGGCGAAGACCGATAATACCCAAAGCTTTGCCATGATATGTTTAGGTATTCTTACTTTGGTTTGTGGTATCGCCTTTAAAAAAAGGTAACCTCTTATAGAAGTGCTACCCCAAGTACTGTCATTATTGAAGAGCTAATATATTCTATCCCAATTGCAATTACAATAAAACCAATAATTCTAGAGATAGCGTTAATTCCCGATGCTCCCAAATATTTTACAATAAAGTGAGCGCTTTTTAGCATTAAAAAAGTAGCGGTACAAGTAATAGCAATCGCTAAAACTATAATTAATCTATCAAAGATCAAGTGGTGATCTTCTTGCAATCCAATTAACAAAGAAATCGCTCCGGGTCCAGCAAGCATAGGAATTGCCAAGGGAGTTAGAGATACGCCATCTCGTTCTTGCACATCGTTTTTTACTTTTTCACGATCCATTCCTTTGTGTTTGTTAAATGATCCTGTAAGCAAAGCAAAACCAGAAGACACAATAATAAGTCCGCCTGCAATTCTTAGCGATTCAATACTAATTCCAAAAAAGTTTAAAATGTATTTTCCTGTAAAAAAAGCGATTGCTAAAATTACAAAGGTATTGGTAGCGGCTAGTAAAGAGGTTCTAGAACGTTCTGCATTAGTATCTTCTTTGGTTAAGCCAACAAAGACAGGAACGGTTCCTAGTGGGTTAATTACAGAAAATAATGCGGCAAAAACATAAATAAATAAATCCATCGTTTTTTTCGGCAAATATGCTTTGAAAAACCATGCTGTAGTTCAATAAATAATTAAATGAAAGTTACCAAAAGGCTAATAATAGCTTTGATTGGAAGAGCTAGAATGGTCTGCTTTTAAGGTTAATATTTTTTTCATAAACTGATGTATTTTTGGAGAATCGGCTTTAATTTTTACGAAATGTTTGTTACCATAAACCGAGTATTCTTCAGCTTTACCTTTATAGATTTTTAGTTGGTAATAAGGAATAATCAATCCGTAGCTTTCTAATAGCGATCTAAAACCAAGAATAATACCATCGGGTCTAATCTCAATATTACATACGTTAAGATAAGAATCTAAAACCAATAAATTATGAACTTCTATACTTGAAGAATTAATATATAATTTGCCAGAACCAATTCCCTTTAATGCAAATCGTTCTTTTAAAGTAAAAGGAAGCCCAACTGTTTGATTGATGGTATTTGTGATTTTAGGATTCCGGTAAGAAACATTAAAAAGCATTTGTTCTTAGTCTAAGTTAATTCGTTATTGTTTTTGAGTGAAAATTTTGCCCAGATTAATAAATTGGATGGGAGTTTTATAACCAGAAACTCGATTTAAAATTCGGCCATTATTAGCATCTACATAAAGTAAAGTAGGATAGCTTCGCAATCCAATACTTCTGGCAATTTCGGCTCCTTCACCTTTTTCTGCATTTAAAGACAAATTAATAAATTCTTTATTGTAAAACTCACCTACAGATGCATCTCGAAAAGTATTTTTTTTCAATGATTTACAAACTCCACACCAATTGGCATAAAGGTATACAAACACTAATTTTTTTTCCGCTTTAGCTTTCTCTAAAGCTTCTTGATAATCTCCGTTATAAAAATCAATTCCTTTTTTAACTTCAAAATTGTAAGTGCTATCTGTATTTGTAAAGGCAGTAAGCATAAATACAGATATAAAAATTACGAGAATTGTTTTTATGTGAAATCTCATTTGTAATTAAGTTTATTGAAGTCAAAATTTAAGCAAACTTAAAATTACATTTAAAAGGGATGGTTTACAAATTAGAGGATTAAAATATGAGGGTGTAGAGGAAAAAACTTAAAAAATAAATAATTTTAAAAAAGGAAAGCTCGAGTAGAGGTTAGTCAACTCTAATTTTTTAAATTATCTTTGCAGCTCCAAATTTAAGTGAATTTTCATGCAAATATTATTAGAACAACACATTAAAGAAGCGTTAACAGCTTTACATCAGGTTAATTTAGAAAATGTCGAATTTCAAGCCACACGCAAGGAGTTTGAAGGCGATATTACTGTCGTAATTTTCCCTATGTTACGCCAAGTGAAAACCAATCCTGTAAGTTTAGGAGAAGCAATTGGTAACTACTTAGTAGAAAATCTTGAAGAAGTTGCTCGTTTTAATGTAGTAAAAGGGTTCTTAAATTTGGTGATAAGCGATCATTATTTTCTTCAACAATTTAAAGTAATAAAAGATGACGCACATTTTGGTTTTGTAAAATCTACGGAGAAATCTCCTAGTATTATGGTAGAATATTCTTCGCCAAATACTAATAAACCATTGCATTTAGGTCATGTAAGGAATAATTTATTAGGTTACGCTGTCGCGGAAATTCTTAAAGCAGCAGGAAATACGGTTTATAAAACCCAAATTATTAATGATCGTGGAATACATATTTGCAAAAGTATGTTGGCTTGGCAAAAATTTGGAAACGGAGAAACACCAGAATCTACCGGGCTTAAAGGAGATAAGTTAGTAGGCAACTACTATGTAAAATTTGATCAAGAATATAAAAGTCAAATCAAAGAACTCCAAGAGCAAGGAAAAACAGAAGAAGAAGCAAAAGCAGAAGCTCCTTTATTGTTAGAAGCTAAGAAAATGCTTTTGCAGTGGGAAGCAGGAGATGAAGATGTAGTTGCGCTTTGGAAAAAAATGAACCAATGGGTTTATGACGGTTTCGAAACTACCTATAAAAATATGGGGGTAGATTTTGATAAAAACTATTATGAAAGTAACACCTATTTATTAGGGAAAGAAGTCGTTCAAGAAGGATTAAAAAAAGGAGTTTTCTTTAAAAAAGAAGATGGTAGTGTTTGGATAGATTTGACTGAAGATGGCTTAGATGAAAAAATCGTTTTACGATCTGATGGGACGGCAGTTTATATGACGCAAGACATCGGGACGGCTATTCAGCGTGTAGAAGATTATGCTATTAATGGCTTGGTTTATACCGTAGGAAACGAACAAGATTACCACTTTAAGGTCTTGTTTTTAATACTAAAGAAATTAGGTTATGAATGGGCTAATCACCTTTATCATTTAAGTTACGGTATGGTAGATTTACCTAGCGGAAAAATGAAGAGTAGAGAAGGAACTGTTGTCGATGCCGATGATTTAATGGTAGAGATGACTCAAACAGCTCAGAAAATCTCTGAAGACTTAGGGAAACTTGAGGGTTACACCAATGAGGAGAAAGAGAGTTTATATAACACTATTGGTTTAGGGGCGTTAAAATACTACATCCTCAAAGTAGATCCGCGAAAGCGTATTTTATTTAATCCTGAAGAATCTGTAGATTTTCAAGGGAATACAGGACCTTTTATTCAGTATACGTATGCAAGAATACAATCCATTCTGCGTAAAGCAAGTTTTAATCACGGTGAAGATGTAAGTAATTATACGTTGGATGCTAAAGAAAAAGAGGTGATGAAGCAATTGCAATTATTTCCCGAAGTGATTCAGCAAGCTGCCGCTCAACACAGTCCAGCATTAATTGCTAATTACACCTACGATTTAGTGAAAGAATTTAATTCTTTTTATCAAAATGTAAGTATTCTAGGAACCGATGTAGAAATAGAAAAAATATTTAGAGTTCAATTAGCAAAAGCGGTAGCGCAAACTATAAAAAATGCATTTAGCTTACTAGGAATAGATGTTCCAGAAAGAATGTAAAAACTAAAAAACCGAGTAAAATTTTTACTCGGTTTTTTTATTTAGTGAAGAGGTCTGCGTTTTATCATACCTCCCTTAGTGTCTTTAACAGGAGTCATTACCACAAACGCATTAGAGTCTATTTTTGCTATCTCGTTGTTAAGTTTATTGAGTTCTAAACGCGTGAGGACGGTATAAATAATATCTAAATCATCATTTCCGCTGACATGTTTTACTCCGCGTTGACCTTTGTAAATGGTAACTCCTCGACGAAGTTTATTTAAAATCATTTCTCTTATTTCTTCACTGTGAACAGAAATGATATTGACAGAGATATATTCTTCAATACCTTCGATAACAAAATCTAAAGTTTTCGAAGCTGCAAAATAGGTAATCATAGAGTAGAGGGCAGCTTCAATAGAAAGGAAGTACGCTGCAGCGCCAAAGATTATAACATTGATTATAATTATAATATCGCCAATGGTAGCTCCAAATTTTCTACTTAAATAAATAGCTAAAACTTCTGTACCATCAATTACGGCACCACCTCTCACTGAAAATCCTATTCCTGCACCTAGAAAAAACCCTCCAAAGACGGCAACTAATAGCTTGTCATCGGTTACTTCTGGAAAGTGAATATTTGCGATAATGAGCGCTAATAAACTTATCGCTATAGCCGTTTTTACCGCAAATTGTTTTCCTATGATATTGTAACCTAAAATAACAAATGGAACATTTACTAATAGAATGATCCCCCAAAGTGGAAGTTCACTTAAGCCTGTAAGCAAAAGAGCGATTCCTGTAGCTCCACCATCAATAAAATTATTTGGGAGTAAAAAACTTTCTAATCCAAAGGCTGCAGAAAAAATTCCGCAAAGGATAAAAATAGATTCTTTAATGAGTTGCTTAGATGCAATTTTAAATTTTCGGTAAGCTTTGGCATTTCGAAAGTCTGATATAGATTCTTCTGCAGGTATCTTCTCCTCTATGTTCGTGAATCTTTTAAATAAAGCTTTCCAAATTCTATTCATCTTTTAACCTTGTTTAGGTAATCGAAGATAATGATAAATGAAGCGAAGTAGCAATTTTAAAATTTTAATTTTTGCTTAAAACATGAGTCTAAAGATAAGATTTGGAGTTATTCCTAAGCCTTCTTGTTCAACCAAAAATATTTCTTCATTTCTTCTTTCATAATAAGCATTTACAATATTCTTTGTGTTTAAAACATTCCATATTGAAATTCCTGCATAAGCGTTTATTTTAGGATGAATAGGAAATTGCTTACTTGCAGAAAAATCTACTCGAACATAAGGGTCTAAATTTTCACTGTTTGGAGCTAGATAATCAAATTGATGGTTAGCTAATCCTGTTTCACTTAAGGGAGTAAAATGTCTTCCAGAGCGCCATTTTATTCCGCCTGAAAGTTTGAGTTGATTATATTCATAAGAAGTAGTAAAAGAAAGGGAATTGGTGATTTCTAAGTTACTATCAAAAGGCTCTTCAGATATATCTTCAAAAGTATAGTCGTTGTTGGTCAAAGAGTAACTAGCCCAAGCATTTATTCTCCCGAATCTTCTTTTTAGTAGAAAGTCTATACCTCGAATATAATAGTCGCCAATTAAGGGAGCGTATTCAAATTGATTTTGAAATCCTTGACTTCTAGAGGTGATTCCCGTCACTTTTTTAGTATAAGCCTCGGTGCTTGCTTGCCAATAATTTTTATGGTAATGCACACCTAAAGATAGTTGAAAGCTTTTGAGAATAGGGACTTCTTCTTGATCTGCTAACTGCCAACGTCTATTCTCTATACCGAGAAAATCCTTCTGGAAATCTATGATTTGAGTGCTCGATTGACTTTTTGCTTCACCTAGAAACTCGAAGGAAAGATGATCTAAAATTTTTTGATTAAAACTGAATCGAGGTTCGAATAAAAATAAATCAAATTCATTAAAATAATTTAGTCGGGTGCCCAATTGAAGCGAAGTTTTTAAATCGTTAGATTTAAACGAAAAAGTAGAAAAAAGCGCATAATTAGTTGCGTAAAGCTGACTAAAATTTCCCGATAACGGATTAATCATTTTTTGAACGTTGTCAATTCTAGTTTTTATAAAATCCAGTCCGTTTTCTAATTGAATATTCCCATTTACCTTATACGAAGTGGTAAATTTAAAACTATTCTCTATCACTTCATTTTCTTGTGTAAGATCCTGAGAAGTGACTGCATTAGCATTTTTAGAATTTAATTGATAATCAGAAAAATAGTATTGAAAGTTTGTTTTAAAAACATCACTCCAGTTCCTTTTATAATTAATGCCGATGCCTAAACTATTTTGAGAAAGTTCACTAGTTTTTGTGTTAATATCATTGTCTACTACGGCATTTTCTAAGAAAGTAAGATCATTGTCTAAATAAATGAAATTAATACGTAAACGATCTTTTTTAGGAAGCTTGTAAAGCCACCTTAAACTAACGTCATAGAAAGAAAACTCATCGTTTGTTTTGATACTTTGTTCACTCGTATCTGTTATTTCTGTATTTTGAAATGCCCGATCGTAATATTGATCATAAGTAGGGGTTTTAAAAAAACTATTTATAGAGCTTCTTGCTGCAATTTTTAATGATGAGTTTTTGAACAAAGGAACGTCTACTAAACCATAAGCGCTTAGGTAATTTACACCTGCTTCTGCATGAAAATCATTTTGAATTTTATCGCTGGTGGAAAGTGATAAAATTCCAGAAACACTATTTCCGTAAGCGGAATTGGTTCCGTTTTTGGTTAATGAAACCTTTTGTGTCATATATGGATTTATCGCAGAAATAAGTCCGAAAAAATGTCCTGATTGATACATTCTTATCCCGTCCCATAGAACCAAGTTTTGATCCTGTGTTCCGCCACGAATGTTGAGGTCAGATATTTTCTCATTTATACTTTCTACTCCTGGTAAAAACCTTACAGTTTGTAAAGCATCGGGCTCTATTAAACCTGGTAATACCGCAAAATCATCAAAATTCACCTCAAAAACACCTTGATCTTTTTTGGTAATACCGCGAGCTAAATAATTAGAAATAATGATGGTTTCTAGTTCTTCAATTTTTTCAGCAGTAAGAATATTTTTCTTTTTTGTAACCGCAATAAATTTTTCAGAAATACTTTCAAAAATAAGTGGGGTATGCGCTTCAAGAAAAGCAATGATGTCTATAAACGGCATTTTTGTATCATATAGAGGAACATATAGATCCTCTATATCTTTATCGGCAAAAGAAAAATTGTAATCGTAGTTATTTTCTAATTCTATAATTACTTGAGGTAAAGCAATAGAATCTTTTGTTGTTTGTGCTTTAGTAACACTACAACATAAACCTAAAATAATAAATAAGAATACGTATAAATTTTTACTCACGGGCACTCACGATAATCTCATCTTCTTGAATACTATAGTCTAATCCAAACGGCAAAGTAATTGATTTTATTGCGGTTTCGATGTTTTTATGAGTAAAACTACCAGTAAACCATTTATCTTGATTTAAAGTAAGGTTTTTAGTTTGAATTTTAATATCGTACTGTCTTTCAAATTCTTTAAATACTTCTCTTAGCGGCACACTCTTAAAGGTGCTTTTACCTTGAAGCCAAGTTGAAGAATTTCCAGTATTTTCATATTCGTTAAGTTGTTCGTTACGAAAAGCTATGCTGTTTCCAGCAGGAAGTTTTATACGTTTATTATTAATTTTCACCTCTACAAGTCCTTCATAGCAATCTACATAAATAGAATTATCTCTCTGTCTTATGTTAAACTGGGTTCCTAAAACACTCACTTCACCTAAGGATGTAATTACTGTAAATTTTTTCCCTTTAGCTACTTTGAAAAAAGCTTCTCCATCTAAATGAACTTCTCTATTTCCAGTCCAAGTATCTTTGTTATAAGAGATTGATGATCCTGCATTTAGAATTACTTCAGAGTCGTCGGGTAAACTTACCTGTTTTGTGACATTAGCTAAAGTGTCGATTTGAGTTTGTGTAGAATGAAAAAATAAAAAGTAAGATCCTATGGCAATCACTAAAATAGCAGCGATCCTAGTAAGCTGATTTATCCAAACTTTCTTAGATTTTTTCTCTCTGGTCTTTTCCACAACAGATTTTAATCCATTATGAATATCTATTTGCGGAGCTTTAAAATAGGTTGCATTTTCAGCAATTTTTTGATAGTCTTTAAAAGCTTTATTTTCTTGCAAAAATTGCAATTCCTCTCCAGATAACGTTTCGTTATCTAACCACTTCTTTATGATTTCTTCTTCTTTCATGCTTTATTTTCTACCTATAGAACAACAACTTTGCAATTTATCCTACTTCTTTTTTAAATTCCTTTTATTTCTTTACGGATTTTTTTCAAGGCTCCATAAATTCTCTTTTCTACTGCTTTTTGAGAAATATTCAGGATTTCTGCAATCTCCTTATGTTTTTTGCCTTCAGTGCGATTTAACAAAAAGGCAACCCGTTGGGATTCGGTAAGGCTAGCAAGCGCTTTTTGATATTTTTTGAGGTATTCCTGCTCCTCTAATAAAAATTGAGGGTCTTGATGATCTTGATGCTGGGTTTTTCTTTTTTCATATTTCAATACTACTTTTTGATGTTTTACCTCATTAAGCATAAGGTTATTTGCAACAGTAAAAAGAAAACTTTTTGCTTTACTAGGCGGAACTTTTTTGCAGTTTTGCCATAACTTTACAAATGCTTCTTGCATTTTGTCCTCTGGCTGAAGCAGTTCTCCAAACTTATAATATAGAAAATCATGAATGTTTTTAGCGTGTTTTTCATATATGCGAGCAAAAACACTCTCTTCGCAAACATGGTCTTGTAAATTTTTAGTCATATGAGTTGGAGTTTTCCGTAAAATTAAAAAAAAATATGAGTTGCTATTAGGAGTTTTTGTAAATGTGTTGTTATATAAGTAATTACCCTTATGAAATGGGATTGAGATTTAAACCATCTTTTATTTTATAAAACTAGACCTTTTATAAAATCTTGAACACCGCAGAAAGTAAATAGTTTTTTGTTGTTTTAGTAAAAAGACTGTCAATTTATTGTCAGTCTTTTTTGCTTTTATAAATTTCTATTTTCATGCATTAAGACTTTATAGTTAAACATCTAATCCTTAACTTTGCAAATCTTAAAAATAGAAGAAAGACTATGTTTGATAATTTAAGTGATAAGCTAGATAAAGCATTACACGTCTTAAAAGGACACGGACAGATTACTGAGGTTAATGTAGCAGAAACATTAAAAGAGGTACGTCGTGCCTTAGTAGATGCCGATGTGAATTATAAAATTGCCAAAGAGTTTACCAGTACGGTAAAAGAAAAGGCTTTAGGGCAAGATGTACTTTCTAGTCTTAAGCCAGGACAATTAATGGTGAAGCTTGTTAAAGATGAGCTTGTTAAATTAATGGGAGGCGAAGTTGCTGGGATTAATCTTTCTGGTGACCCAAGTATTATTTTAATGTCAGGTCTTCAGGGTAGTGGTAAAACTACTTTTTCTGGTAAACTAGCTAATTTCTTAAAAACAAAGAAAACAAAGAAACCTCTTCTCGTGGCTTGTGATGTTTATCGTCCTGCAGCAATCGATCAATTACACGTAGTTGGTGATCAAATAGGTATTGAGGTATTTTCAGATAGAGAAGAAAAAAATCCAGTAGCTATTTCAGAAAAGGCATTGGCTTATGCTAAAGAAAATGGGCATAATGTAGTTATTATAGATACCGCAGGTCGTTTAGCTGTAGATGAGGCGATGATGACCGAAATTTCTAATATACATAACGCTATCCAGCCACAAGAAACTCTTTTTGTGGTAGATTCTATGACGGGTCAAGATGCTGTAAATACCGCTAAGGCCTTTAACGATGTATTAAATTTTGACGGGGTAATTCTTACCAAATTAGATGGTGATACTCGTGGAGGAGCAGCAATTTCTATTAAATCTGTAGTGAATAAACCAATTAAATTTATTGGTACAGGAGAGAAAATGGAAGCAATAGATGTGTTCTATCCAGAGCGTATGGCCGATCGTATCCTTGGGATGGGAGATGTTGTATCTTTAGTAGAGCGAGCACAAGATCAATATGATGAAGAAGAAGCTAGAAAACTTCAAAAGAAAATTGCAAAAAATCAATTTGGATTTGATGATTTCTTAAAACAAATTCAGCAGGTAAAAAAGATGGGGAATATGAAAGACCTTGTCGGAATGATCCCTGGCGCCGGAAAAATGATGAAAGATATAGATATAGATGACGATGCTTTTAAACATATTGAAGCTATTATTCATTCTATGACACCCGAAGAAAGAACTCAGCCTTCAGTAATCAACGCAAGTAGAAAGAAACGTATAGGGAAAGGTTCTGGGACTTCAGTAACACAAGTAAATCAACTGTTAAAGCAATTCGACCAGATGAGCAAAATGATGAAGATGATGCAAGGTGGGGGCGGAAAGCGTATGATGCAGATGATGAAAGGAATGCAATAAATGACTAATTGGGGCTAAAGTGCAAAAACTTTAGCCCTTTTTAATTCTTATAAGAATGACAATTTTAGACGGAAAAAAAGTTAGCAATGACATTAAAAATGAAATTGCTGAAGAAGTTTCAAAAATGAAACAAAAAGGGGAGAAGGTTCCTCATCTTGCAGCAATCATCGTAGGTAATGATGGAGCAAGTAAAACTTACGTAAATAGTAAAGTTAAGGCATGTGAACGTGTAGGGTTTGAGTCTACTCTAGTAAGAATGTCGAGTACGACAAGCGAAATAGAATTGTTAGACAAAATAGAGGAATTAAACCAAGATGATAACATAGACGGGTTTATTGTACAACTACCTTTGCCTCCTCAAATAAATACACAACAAGTCTTAATGGCGGTTGACCCAGATAAAGATGTAGATGGTTTTCACCCAACTAATTTTGGTAAGATGTCTTTAGATATGACTTCTTTTATACCAGCAACTCCTTTTGGGATTTTAGAGCTTTTAGAGCGTTACGATATTCCTACGAAAGGAAAGCATACAGTAGTAATTGGTAGAAGTCATATTGTAGGTAGGCCTATGAGTATTTTAATGGGAAGAAGTGGTTTTCCTGGTAACTCTACGGTAACTTTAACTCATAAGTATACTAAGAACATTACTCAGATTACTTCTCAAGCAGATATTATTATTATTGCTGTAGGTATCCCTCATTTCTTAAAAGCAGAAATGATTAAAGATGATGCTGTAGTAATTGATGTGGGGATTACTAGAGTTCCAGATGAGACCGCAGAAAAAGGTTATGTGATTACTGGAGATGTAGATTTTGAAAATGTAAAAAATAGAGCTTCACATATTACTCCAGTACCTGGAGGGGTGGGGCCAATGACAATCGCTATGTTGCTTAAAAATACTTTATTGGCGAGAGAACGTCATCGTCTAAGAGAAAGATCTTAAAAAAAAGCCTCCAATTGGAGGCTTTTTTTATACAGGTTGTTCTGCTTCTTCAATTTTCCAATCTAGATAAGAATGTAAATCTGTTTCTATAAATCTAAGAGCAAAAGTTAATACACTCAAATCATCTATATATCCCAAGCCTGGTATAAAATCGGGCACAAGGTCAAAAGGGTTTAAGACATACAAAAGTGAAAATATGATAGAACCTATAGTAAACCAAGGAACTTCTCTATATAAACCATTTTTATAATCTTTCAACATTTTCAGCATAAGCTTGGCTAAAGAGGCATATTTTTCAAGTACACCAGAATTAGCAATTTTCTGATCAATTTGTTTTTCTTTTGAAATGGTAGTATCTAGATCTTGTGGAGATACTTCAGATGCTTGCTTTCTTACGAAAGCCTCATCAACTTCTTTGTTTCTGTTAAATATTCCCATAGTTATAGTTTTTTAGATTCTGCTTTTTTATCAAGTTCTTCGTCTTCTGCTTTTGGGATTGATTCGTGGGTGTTACTTTTCCCATACTCTTTCTTGTATATTTTAACAATAAGTAAGAATAAGGATACTAATAAAGGTCCGAATATAAGACCAATAAACCCGAATAATGGAACACCAACGACAACTCCCAAAAGCGTAATTAGTGGATGTACGTCTGATAGTCTTCTAAGTACATATAATCTAATGATATTATCAGTACTTCCAACAATTACTGTTCCGTAAATTAAAATTGCTACAGCTTGCCAGGTGTTCCCTTGTGCAAATAATAAGATCGTTACTGGTAAAATACCTATTGCAGTACCTACAAATGGAATCATAGAACCTATAGTGGTAATGACAAACCAGAAAAACGGATCTGGCACGCCAAAAATAAGAAATCCAATAAGTGCAATGATACCTTGACATAGAGCAACTAAAGGAATTCCGATAGCATTGGCCTTTACCATTTCTGTGCTTTCCTTGCGAATAAGGCTCAAATTCTCTGCGTTTATTGGTACATATTCATTAATAGATTCGCCAATTTTTTTTCTATTGGTGAGCAGGTAGTAGAGGAGAAAGTACATGATTCCTATTGCGATAAAAGCATCAAAGGTACCCCCAGCTAAACTTTGTAAATTGTTAGATACCCAACTTCCTATCTCACTCGTATTAATTTGATTGGTAAATTCGTAATTGGCCGCCTGTTCCCAATCGGTCATTTGTTGCTTGAAGGCATTGACAACTTTTTCTGAATTATTTACCGCTTTCCCTATTTTTGAAGTGAGCATAAGTACAATTCCAGAAATGGGAATTAAAATTCCGATGAAGGAAAATATCATAAGTATCGCAGCAGCCAAATCTTGGTTCCATCCTTTTTTAACCAATTTAGACATCCATTTTTTTAGGAGTACATAGAAAGTGATTGCTCCCAAAACACCTGATAGGTACGGAACCATTTCTATAAAAATAAGGTAACCTATAACTAAGATGAGTAATAGGGTGAAAATTTGTCTAACAAATTCAGGTTGTAGTTTTTTCATATACTTAAGAAGCAAATAATTGGTCGGGATCTTTAAAGGCCTTAAACTCTAATGCGTTTCCAGAAGGGTCGAAGAAAAACATGGTCATTTGCTCTCCAGTTCTTCCTTTAAACCTGGTGTAAGGCTCAATTTCAAATTCAATTTCTTTTTGTTTTAGTTGATCAGCAAAAGATTGAAAAATATCCCAAGGTAGTACTACACCAAAATGAGGAACAGGTACATTTTTTCCATCTACAGGATTTTTAGTTGAAGCCAAGTGCTCGTTTTGGTCTAAATGAATAACTAGCTGATGCCCAAAAAAATCGTAATCGACCCAATGATCACTACTTCTGCCTTCTTTAAAATGAAGGATATCGGTATAAAATTCTCGAGCAGATTTAAGGTCTTTTACGGGAATGGCTAAATGAAATGGAGGCACTTTTCTCATAGACTTAATTGTTTCTTAGCGCTTTAATTAATTCTTCTTTATTCATTTTTGAACGATTGTCAATCCCAACATTTTTAGCTTGACTGTAAAGTTCTTCTTTGGTCCAATCTTCATACTTTTTAGCTTTACCTCCTTTTTCTCCTGAATTTGGGGTGTTCGCTATTCTTGCAGATTTTTCTTTGCTATAGCCTTTATCTCTTAAAGCTTCGTATTGGTCTTCGTTTTTAATTCTTGGATTTTCCATTTTTTATTTAAAGTTACCAAGATCAAATTATAAAACCCTTAAAAATATGTTAGTTTTTTCTTCTGTTTCTTGAAGATCTGTCAAACTTTTTAGAAGTAGCTTGTTTAGGCTTATTTCTAGAGGCTTCTTCGGTTTTGCTAGAAGACGAAATGAGTGCGTTTAATTCTTTTAATTCTTCAGTGGTCAAATCTCTATACTTGCCCACGGGAACATCTAATTTGATGTTCATTATTCTAATCCGCTTTAGCTTAATTACTTCATAATCTAAATATTCACACATACGCCTAATTTGTCTATTGAGGCCTTGCGTAAGTACAATTCTAAACTCGTGCGAACTCACTTTTTCTACATCACATTTTTTCGTTACTGTATCAAGAATAGGAACTCCATTAGACATTCTTTCAATAAAAGCATCGGTCACAGGTCTGTTTACTTTTACCAAATATTCTTTTCCATGATTGTTTCTTGAACGTAAGATTTTATTCACAATATCTCCGTCATTGGTAAGTAAAATAAGACCTTCACTAGGTTTATCTAACCTCCCAATTGGGAAAATACGAGTAGGATAATTAATATAATCTATAATGTTATCTTTTTCTACAGAAGTATCGGTAGTACATACAATTCCTATAGGTTTGTGAAACGCAATGTAAACTGGTTTTTCTTTTGGAACAATTAACTCATCGCTAACTCTTACTTCATCACCTTCAGCGATTTTTGTTCCCATTTCTGGAATTTTTCCATTAATGGTCACTTTACCTTCTTCAATTAATTTATCGGCTTTTCTACGAGAACAGAAGCCTGCTTCACTAAGGTACTTGTTAATTCTGATGAGGTTTTCTTGTGACAAAATGTACGATTTAGTTATTGATAAAATTTAGAATATTCTTGTGTATAAAATCATTATCTAAAGAGTGTCCAGCCCCTTCGGTAATGATAAGTTTAGAGTTTTTCCATTCATTATTAATCGCTTTAGAGGCAGAAATGGGCGCAATCTTATCATATTCATCATGAATAATAAGTCCTGGTTGTCTTATTGTCTTTGCAAATTTTGCAATTGAAAATTCTTTAAAGCGATACCCAAGCTGTTGATGAAAGTAGTCTTCTAAGCTTTTCATTACTCGAGGCTTTAACTTAAGAATTTTTTGATAGTCATCCATAATGGAGCTCAGTTCAGACGGCGGACCTAATAGAACCAACTTTTCAACATTATTATTATTATATTGATGCTGATGAAAAACTGTTGTCATAGCACCAATACTGTGACCCACAATAATACTTGGTGTAATTTGATTAATCATTTCCTGCAAAGCGCTTGCGTAAAGAGGGACATTTATTATTTTTCCTTCAGAATAACCATGAGCAGGTGCATCAAAAGCGAAAATATCATAATCTTCTTTCTGGAGTTTTTTAATAAATTCTTCCCAACGATGTGTATTACTTTCCCAGCCGTGCACTAATAAAATTCTTTTTTTGCTTCCTGGCCACCTGTAGGTTTGTATTTTTTTATTCTGAAAATTAAAAACTTCCGCTTTAGCGTTGTTTAAAAAATCTTCTTGTTCTGGTTTTACTCGTCCTCTTCTTGGAGAACAAAATAAGTAAAAAGCTTTAGAAGCTGCTTTTTGAGGTTGAATGAGGTGCTGTGAATTAAGTTGCATCCCTATAATCTTAGGCAGATATTTTTGAAATTTCTTTTTCATTCGCTAAAGCGGAAAATTAATTATATACTAAACCTCGTCGGTGTCTTTCTTTCTCTTAACAATACCAATTCCTGAAAGGAAAAATATTAAACCTATAATTGCAAAAGCCCACGGACTTAAACCTATGTTCATTTCTCCAAAAATACCAAATACTCCAATTACTAAACAAATCATTCCGGCAACGGTAAGTACAATCCCTAAAATCTTAATCATAATAAAAAATTTGGTTAGAGGTTAAAGTTATGGAATACTTGCTTTTTCTCTTTTCTAATTAACATTTCCTAAAGGAAATATTAATGTTTACTCCATTTTTTTATGATGCTATAAGCGGTGTCCTCTCCGTTAAAACTTAAAATAGTTATTTCGTCCTTCGGGTTATAGTTTTGAAACCATAGAGAAATCACTTTCCTAATTTCTGGATAATTTAAAGAAAGTTCTTCAAAATTTTTGATAGGTAAAATTTGCTGTGCTAATTGAGCAGGGACTGCGATAATTTTATCATCAGACTCTCCATTATCATCCAATCTTAAAACTCCAATTGGGATAACTTTTATAATACTTCCGCTAGATGTGCTTTCAGATAAAACGAGAATGTCTAGCGCATCGCCATCACCTCCCTTTTTTGGGTCTGAATAAGTGGAAGGTATAAAACCATAATTTCCTAAATAAGGAAGATACTCAATACTTCTCGGCTTGTGATTTATAGAATCTACTATAAACTGTCTGCTTTGAATGTGATATTCTATTTTTTTGTTAGTTCCAGCAGGAATCTCAATAACAGCTTGAAGGGTGTCATTAACAAAAGTGGGGAGATTATAATAATCTACAGTCTTTTTACTGGGTTCTCTTACTTTTTCTTTGCAGCTTAAAAAGCCTAAAAAAATGAAGATTAGGGTAAGGTATTTCAAGAAAATGTTGTTTTAAAATTACTTCCAGCCAATCCAAAAGTGCTTAATTTTAGCTTCATCGGGAATTTGGCTAGGTTCAATAGGAATGTCTGTATTGTAGCGAGCGTCTCCTTTAATGTATTCTTTATCTATAGTTACGTAAGTGTTTATTTCGTCTAAAAAAATTACAGCTGTACGTAACGTGTTTTCGATTCTGGAAATCTTATAATTGGTAGAGATATCTTTAAAAGTGCTTTCTAAGCCAAGCCCTTTTCCAGTTTTAAAACGCTTATCTTTAATTTGAATGTTGCCAATTGTACTCGTGCTGTCAAATTCTTTTACAGGGTCTAATAAAAGAAGTTCGTTTCCTTCTTTATCATAAATAGTTACCTCATTACTTTTTGAAAATCCGTTTTCTACAGCTTTTTTAACAATAGAATCATTTGAAAAAACAGAATCTAAATCTTTTAACTGAGTATCAATATTTAGTTTACCTACATTTCCTTGAGAAATCAAAAAAGGATTTACTTCTTTCTCGTTAGAGCAAGAAGTGAATATAGAGACAAGTAAACAACCAGCTAAAATGTATTTTTTAACCATAATGAGTTAGTTTTTATAACGAGATGTAAAAATATGAATAGTATTTTTCTCGTAGAAATTTATAGAACATTATCTTGAATGTTTTAAGGTTTTAATCTATTCATTAAACTTTTGAATAGGATTGACTATCTTTGTGCGCTTATGAAGAAAGAAGAGATAGAAAAGCTTGTAGAGAAAGGAGAGATGTTACCTTTAATGGAGGAGTTTTATACCATTCAAGGAGAAGGATACCATAAAGGTACGGCAGCTTATTTTATAAGAATAGGTGGTTGTGATGTTGGTTGTCATTGGTGTGATGTAAAGGAAAGTTGGGATGCAGAAAAGCACCCGCCTACGGCTACCAAGACCATTGTAGATAATGCATTAAAATACAGCGATACCATAGTAATTACCGGTGGCGAGCCTCTTACTTGGGATATGACGAGAATCACTAAGTCTTTAAAAGAAAAAGGAGCTAAAACTCACATAGAAACTTCTGGAGCTTATAAGCTTACAGGAGATTGGGATTGGATTTGTTTATCGCCTAAAAAGCTAAAATTGCCAACTGCAGAAGTTTCAAAAAAAGCACATGAGCTAAAGGTAATTGTTTATAATAAGAGTGATTTCGCTTTCGCGGAACAACAAGCCGAAAAGGTTGGTAAGAACTGTATTTTATATTTACAGCCAGAGTGGAGTGTGAGAGATAAAATTGTTCCTCTCATTGTAGATTATGTAATGAAAAATCCTAAATGGAAAGTGTCTTTGCAAACACATAAATATCTAAATATTCCGTAATAAAAAAGCCTCAATTTTTTGAGGCTTTTTTATTTATAAAATGTTCTAATTCTTATTCAGCATTTTTAAAAGGAATTTCCACATAAGTATCATCCCATCCCATTAATAAATTAGCGCCATTATTTATAGGTTGAAAAGCCATTGAAAAATCTTCGATAGTCGCAGCAGCAGTTCTTGCTGGTGCCTTGATCCTGATTAAATCTTTTTCTGAATCATAATTACTTGTGGTTCCCCAAACATTTATATTCTTATTAAGTATGATCGTCCATTCTGTTTTGTTAGGAATGGTGTACAAGGTGTAAGTTCCAGCAGGAATTTTTTGTCCGCTTATAGACATATCATTATAAATTGTAATTTCAGTAGCTTCGTTAGCTCCAGTCCTCCATACTTTTCCGTAAGGAACAAGGTCTCCAAAAATATCTCTATCATTCTTGCTAGGTCTGCTGTAAATCACTCTAGCCATAGGGGAGTGGTTTTGATTTCTTATAATCGTCACATCCATAGGGCTTTTGTCTATATCAGAGAAATCTTGCGCTGTAAGATTTGGGATGGTAAGAAAGGCTACTAATAAAACGTAAATTGTATTTTTCATGAAATAAGTTTCCGTAAAAATAACTTTTAAAATATTTCTTTTAGTTAAAGAATCCAGTAAATTTTGTTAATTAAAATCTTTTAAAGTTGTATTTTAAATGTTAATAACTTCAACTATTGTAGAAGGTAATGATTTCCATAACAACTTGGCTTTTTCTATATTTGTTTTTGGTATGTTAATTTTTGATATATATGAGCGAAGAAGTTAAGAAAAGTTATTCAGCCGATAGTATTCAGGCATTAGAGGGAATGGAGCATGTGAGAATGCGTCCATCTATGTATATTGGAGATGTTGGAAATAGAGGTTTACACCATTTAGTTTATGAGGTGGTAGATAACTCTATTGATGAGGCTATGGCTGGTCATTGTGATGCTATAGATGTAGTTATTAACGAAAATGGGTCTATTACCACTAAAGATAATGGTCGTGGGATCCCAATTGATATTCATAAAAAAGAGGGAGTTTCTGCTTTGGAAGTTGTAATGACTAAAATTGGAGCAGGAGGGAAGTTTGATAAAGATTCTTACAAAGTTTCTGGTGGTCTTCACGGTGTAGGAGTTAGTTGTGTAAATGCACTTTCTGATCATTTACATGCGGTAGTCCATAAAAATGGGAAAATCTGGGAGCAAGAGTACGAAAAAGGAAAGCCTTTATATCCTGTAAGAAACGTAGGAGAAACAGAGTTTAATGGTACAGTGGTTACCTTTCAGCCCGATCCTACTATCTTTAAAGAGGGAACTAGATATAATTATGATACACTTGCAAGTAGATTGCGAGAGTTAGCGTTTTTAAATAAAGGAATTAAAATTTCTTTAATTGATAAGCGCGAAAAAGAGGAAAATGGCGAATACAAAAGTGATCATTTCCACTCTGAGGAAGGTCTTAAGGAATTTATCCGTTTCTTAGATGGTACGAGAGAGCCAATTATTGGTGATGTAATCTCAATGGAGGGTGAAAAAAATGACATTCCTGTTGAGGTGGCTATGATTTATAACAACTCATACAACGAGAATTTACACTCTTATGTAAATAACATTAATACTCATGAAGGTGGAACTCACCTTTCTGGATTTAGAAGAGGGCTTACATCTACCTTGAAGAAGTATGCAGATGCTTCTGGAATGTTGGACAAGCTTAAGTTTGAAATTGCAGGAGACGATTTTAGAGAAGGTTTAACAGCTATTGTTTCTGTGAAAGTAGCTGAGCCTCAATTTGAAGGTCAGACGAAAACCAAGCTAGGTAACCGTGAGGTGACATCGGCAGTTTCTCAGGCAGTTTCAGAAATGTTAGAGATTTATTTAGAAGAAAATCCTAACGATGCTAAAACGATAGTTCAAAAAGTGATTTTAGCTGCTCAAGCTCGTCACGCTGCAAAGAAGGCGAGAGAAATGGTGCAGCGTAAAACTGTAATGAGCGGTGGTGGTTTACCAGGAAAACTTTCAGATTGCTCAGAGCAAGATCCTGAACAATGTGAAGTGTTCTTAGTCGAGGGAGACTCGGCAGGTGGAACTGCAAAGCAAGGTCGTGATCGTAATTTTCAAGCTATTTTGCCGTTAAGGGGTAAGATTTTGAATGTTGAGAAAGCGATGCAACACAAGGTTTTCGAAAACGAAGAAATTAGAAATATTTATACTGCTTTAGGTGTAACCATAGGTACAGAAGAAGATAGTAAAGCGCTTAACCTTTCTAAATTGCGTTACCATAAAATTGTTATTATGTGTGATGCCGATGTAGATGGTAGTCACATTGCAACTCTTATATTAACTTTCTTCTTTCGTTATATGAAAGAGTTAATTGAAGCGGGACATATTTATATCGCAACACCTCCTTTATACTTAATTAAAAAAGGAAGTAGAAAACGTTACGCTTGGAGTGAGAAAGAGCGCGATGAAATTACCAAAGAATATGCTGGTAGTGTAGGTGTTCAGCGCTATAAGGGTCTTGGTGAGATGAATGCGGAACAGCTGTGGGATACCACGATGAATCCTGAATTTAGAACTCTGCGCCAAGTTACTATAGATAATGGAGGAGAAGCAGATCGTATTTTCTCTATGTTAATGGGGGATGAGGTTCCGCCAAGAAGAGAGTTTATTGAGAAAAATGCAGTCTATGCAAATATTGATGCTTAATTAAAAGCAGTTTTACAGAATAAAAAAGTCCGTGTTTTTATAAAATACGGACTTTTTTGTGTTAATTTCAAACCTATTAACTACATTCTTATAAAATGAATAGAACTTTTACGTTTATAATCTTTCTTATTGCATTAGCCACTTATGCTCAGAATAATGTGAATGAATTTGCGGAAAACACTATAGAAGATGTAACTAGGTTTGGTAAAGCGTATGCTAATCCTGCTGCAAAAGGGGTGATGTATAATTTAAATAATGGTTGGTATAATTCTGCAAAAGTAAAAGATGTTCTAAGTTTTGAAATTTCTGTTGTGGGGAATGTTACTTTTATTAAAAGGGATGAAAGTAAATTTACTTTAAATACTTTAAATTATAATAATGTGCGTTTTGAAGATGGTTCTAAAAGTAAAGAAGTGCCGACGATTTTTGGAGAGAATGAAGCAGATATTGTAGCTTTAATTGATTATAATTTGAATGGGGAGAATGAGCCTATTGCGATTGAGCTTCCTAATGGAATTGATGATAATGTAGATTATGCTCCAAATGTTTTTTTACAAGCGAGTATAGGTGTTTTTAAAGCTACAGAGGTTAAAGTGCGTTTTGCGCCTAAAATTGTGTATGGTCGAGTAGAAAAACAATTATATGGTTTTGGGCTTCAGCATGAATTTTCTAAATGGTTCAGTAAAGAAGAGGCGTTTCCAGTTTATATGTCTGCTCTTGTAGGGTATACAAAATTTAATGGTTTTTATGATGTAAAAGAATCTGGAGAGCAAGATGAGAATCAGGGAATTGATACTAGAATAAATACATGGAATTTTGCGGTAATTGGGTCAACAAAATTTGAAAAACTTAATTTTTACGCCGGTCTGGCTTATCTTACAGCTAAAGCGGACACGAAGTTTGATGGTGTCTATCAATTAGAAGAAGAGTATGAAGCTTTTCAGGATTTAGTAAATAATTTTTCTGTAGAAAATAATAACTCAGGAATTAGCGGAACGCTTGGCGCTAATTATAAATTACCGAATATAGTCTTTAACCTCTCTTACAATATCCAAGAATTTTCTAACGTTACCTTTGGAGTAGGTTATTTTTTGTAAACCCCCTAAAAATATAATATGAAAAAAATCTTTTTAATAATGTGTATTCTAGCTGGAAGTCAGTTGTCTGCACAAAATAGTATACAAGAGCTGTTAACTGCGGGAGTAGAAGATACCGAGCGTTTTATGACTTCTTATTTTAAACCAGGTGCGAGAGGTGCGCTTTATGCAGTGAATGCGGGCTGGTATAATTCCGCGAAAGCGAAAAAATTCTTAGGTTTTGAGATTTCAGTTATAGGTAATGCTGCTTTCGTAGATGATGATAAAAAAAGTTTTTTATTAAAAACAAGCGACTATAATAACATTAGGTTTTCCTCTGGACAAAATGAAATGCAAGTAGCGACTGTATTTGGTATTAACGAGCCCGAAATTAATGTGTTAATAGACTATACAGCTCCAGATGGTAGTGTGGGGACAGCTAAAATTATGCTTCCGCAAGGAGCAGTTAACCAGTCTTTAAATGCTGTGCCAGCAGCTTTCGTACAGGGATCTATAGGCTTATTTAAAGGGTTTGAGTTTAAAGCTAGATTTGCCCCAGAAATTGAATACGATGATGTTACTACAAACTTGTATGGCGCTGGGATACAATACGAATTCACCAGTTTAGCTCCAGCAGATAAAGTTCTTCCTGTTGCTATTTCTGGCTTAATAGGCTATACTCATTTTGATGCAAAATATGATTTGGATCAAATGCTTGTTCAAGGAAATGGAGCAAATGTAAACACGAGTTTAAATACTCTTAATTTTTCAGGAATCGTTTCTACAAATTTACCAGTTATTAATTTTTATGGAGGACTTAACTATATGACAGGGAATGCAAAAAGTAATCTTGACGGAACTTTTATTCTTCTTGAAGGAGAGCTTGAGGGGCAAACTGTAAAAAATCCAATAGGGATAGAAAACAGTATAGATGGTTTTTCAGCTACGTTAGGATTTAATTTAAAAGTTGGCTTTGCAGGTTTAAGCGCTTCATATAGCTTTCAGGAATTTGATGCTGTTAGCGTCGGACTTAATTTTGGAATCTAATAAAAATGATGAATTTGATTAAACTTTAGAGGTCATTTAACCTTACATTATTATAAAAAAGTAAAAGCTTTTCGTATTTTAGCGACTTTAAAATTAATCACTTAAAACTTATCATATAATGAAAATTACAGTTGTAGGCGCAGGAGCCGTAGGAGCAAGTTGTGCAGAGTATATCGCAATTAAAAACTTTGCTTCAGAAGTAGTATTGTTGGATATTAAAGAAGATTATGCTGAAGGTAAAGCAATGGATTTAATGCAAACCGCTTCTTTAAACGGATTTGATACCAAAATTACTGGAAGTACAAACGATTATTCAAAAACTGCAGGAAGTGATATCGCTGTAATTACTAGTGGAATTCCGCGTAAGCCAGGAATGACTCGTGAAGAGTTAATCGGGATAAATGCAGGAATCGTAAAAGAAGTTTCTTCAAATATTATAAAGCATTCTCCAGATGTAACCATTATTGTAGTAAGTAATCCTATGGATACTATGACTTACTTGGTGCACAAAACAACTGGTCTTCCTAAGAACAGAATTATTGGTATGGGGGGGGCTTTAGATAGCGCACGTTTTAAGTACCGTTTAGCGGAAGCTTTAGAAGCGCCAATATCTGATGTGGATGGAATGGTGATTGGTGGTCATAGTGATAAAGGTATGGTGCCATTAACTAGATTAGCAACAAGAAATAGCGTATTGGTTTCTGAATTTATCTCAGAAGATAGGTTAAATCAAGTTTCTGAAGATACTAAAGTAGGTGGAGCTACCTTAACTAAAATGTTGGGTACAAGTGCGTGGTACGCACCAGGGGCAGCGGTATCTGGTTTGGTTCAGGCTATTGCTTGCGACCAAAAGAAAATTTTCCCTTGTTCTACTTTACTTGATGGAGAATATGGTTTAAATGATTTATGTATTGGAGTTCCTGTAGTATTAGGGAAAGGTGGAATTGAGAAAATTGTAGAGATTAAGCTTGATGAAGCAGAAATGAATAAATTGAAAGAAAGTGCAGAAGGAGTGAAGAAAACGAATGGTTTATTAGAGCTATAAGCACTTAAATATTACAAATAATTTACAAGCCTGTTGAGATTTCTATCTTAACAGGCTTTTTTTGTGAAATTTATCTTAAAAAAACTATTGCCATTTCTTTTTTGAAACCCTATATTTGTCCGTTTTTAAAATAAGATTAATTAATAATTTAAGTAATAATGCAGAATAAGGGAATCATAAAGCTCTTCGCAATTTTATTCGGATTGGTAAGTATTTATCAATTGTCGTTTACTTTTATCGCTAACAATGCAGAAGATGATGCGGAAGCTTTTGCAGCTCAAAAAATAAGTAGTGAAGTAAAAGATTACTCGGCTCTTAGAGAAATTGAAGAGACTAGGTACTTAGATTCAATTGGTAATAATAATATTATTGCAGGAATCACTTACAACACTGCAAAAGACAAAGAGCTTAATAAAGGTTTAGATTTAAAAGGAGGTATCAATGTTATCTTGCAAATATCTGTAAGAGATATTTTGAGCGAGTTAGCTAATAACTCAAAAGATCCTGCTTTTATGAAAGCTTTAGCAAGAGCAGATGAGTTGCAAAAAGATAGCCAAGATGATTATGTAGATTTGTTTTTTCAAGCATTTGAAGAAACTCCAGATGCGCGTTTAGCTTCTCCAGATATTTTTGCTAATAAAAACTTAAGTGATGATATTACTTATGAAATGGATAACTCTCAGGTTAAGCCAATCGTACGTAAGAGAATAGATGAGAGTATTACTTCTGCTTTTGAGGTTTTAAGAAAACGTATAGATAAGTTTGGGGTTACACAGCCTAATATTCAGCGTTTAGGGAATTCTGGAAGAATTTTAGTTGAATTGCCAGGAGCAAAAGATATCGAGCGTGTTAAAGGTTTATTGCAAAGTACTGCTCAATTAGAGTTTTGGCACGTATTTAAAGGGCAAGAATTAGCACCTTTTATCAGTCAAGCTGATAGCAGATTAAAAGAAATTTTAAAGCCAGAAACAGAAACTGAAAAAGAGGTAGATTCTACAGTAACAGATTCTACAAAAGTTTCTCAAGATGCAGACATTGAAGATTTATTAGCAAATGCAGAGGAAGAAGAAGATGCTGCAGATGCTACGCAAAATAATCCACTTATCGGACTTATCAAAGCAGGTGGAGGACAAGGACCAGTAATTGCAACTTTTTCAGTGAAAGATACTGCTTTAGTAGGTAAGTATTTAAGAATGTCTCAAGTAAGATCTTTATTGCCTGCAGAACAACGTTATGCTAAGTTTGTTTGGGGTAAATCTGCTGAAGAGGATGAGTTAATCGACTTATATGCTTTAAAAGCAAACAAAGCAAACGAACCTGATCTTAGCGGAAGTGTGATTACAAATGCAACACAAACTTACGATCAGTACGGGGGAATTGCAGTGTCAATGGAAATGAACGGTAAAGGTGCTAAGAAGTGGGAAGAAATGACTACTAAAGCATTTAATGAGCGATCTCAAATTGCCATTGTTTTAGATGATATCGTATATTCTGCTCCAGGAATTTCTACAGGACCAATTTCAGGTGGAAGAAGTGAAATTACAGGAGATTTTTCAGTAGTTGAAGGACAAGATTTAGCAAACGTATTAAGAGCAGGTAAATTACCAGCTTCAGCAGATATAGTACAAAGTGAAGTAGTAGGGCCATCTTTGGGTCAAGAAGCTATTGATAGCGGTATTTTATCTTTTATTATAGCTCTAGGCTTTGTATTAGTTTGGATGGTATTCTATTACGGTAAAGCTGGTGCTTTCGCAGATGTTGCATTAGCAGTAAACATTTTATTTATCTTCGGAGTTTTAGCAGGGTTGGGAGCTGTACTAACACTTCCTGGTATTGCAGGTATTGTTTTGACCATTGGTATGTCGGTAGATGCGAACGTACTTATATTTGAAAGAATTAGAGAAGAGTTAGCAAAAGGAAAAGCTCAAATAGATGCCATTAAAGACGGATTTAGAAATGCGTTATCTTCAATTTTAGATGCTAACATCACCACAGGTTTGACAGGTATTATCTTATTGATTTTTGGAACAGGACCTATTAAAGGTTTTGCGACAACTTTGTTAATAGGTATTTGTACGTCTTTATTTACAGCAATTTTCATTACTCGTCTATTTATAGATGGTTATGGTAAAAATGGTAAATCTTTAGCGTTCTCTACAGCTGCAACTAAAAATCTATTCCAAAATGTAGGAATAAAATTTATTGCAAAAAGAAAATTAGCTTATATCATTTCAGCAGTTGCTATTGTGGTAAGTTTAGGTTCATTATTTGTAAATGGTCTTAACCAAGGAGTTGACTTTGTAGGAGGAAGAACTTACACGGTAAGATTTGATCAAAGTGTGAATGCTACTCAAGTTGAAGGTAGATTAATTGAAACCTTTGGTAGTGCAGAAGCAAAAACTTTTGGTTCTAATAATCAGTTAAAAATTACTACAAAATATAAAGTAGACGAGGAAGGTACAGAAGTAGATAATGAGATTTCTAGAAAACTATATGAAACTCTTCAGCAAGATTTACCAAAAGGTTTAACTTATGAGCAGTTTAATGTATCTAATGGCGAGGAAAGTACTGTGGGAGTAATGTCATCTATGAAAGTTGGCCCTACTATTGCAGATGATATAAAGAGTGCTTCTTATTTTGCGGTTATAGGTTCTTTACTTGTGGTGTTTCTATATATCTTATTTAGATTTAGAAGATGGCAATTTAGTTTAGGTGCTGTAGCTGCAGTTTTCCATGATGTGTTAATTATACTTGGTGTATTCTCTCTTTGTAGAAATATAATGCCATTTAGTATGGAAATTGATCAGGCTTTTATAGCAGCTATTCTTACTGTAGTAGGATATTCATTAAATGATACGGTGGTTGTATTTGATAGAATTAGAGAATACTTCAATGAGCATAAAACTTGGCCATTTAGTAGAACCATTAATGCGGCATTAAATAGTACTATTAGTAGAACTATTAATACCTCTTTAACTACTTTAATTGTGTTGTTAGCAATCTTTATATTTGGAGGTGATAGCATTAGAGGGTTTATGTTTGCGCTTATTATTGGTGTAATTGTAGGTACATATTCTTCATTATTTATTGCAACGCCAATTATGTATGACACAGCCAAAAATAAAAGTGAAGACTTATTAGCTAAAAAAGAAGAAGAAACAGAAGAAGGTGAAGAAGTAATCTAATTCCTTCCATCTCTATAAATATAAAAGCCTTCTCAAATTGAGAAGGCTTTTTTTGTTTGTTGAGTTTTTATTTACACTTCTTGTTATTTATAAGCTTAAGGGGAATAAAGACAATTTCTCTATTTTGCTTTTTTCGGATAGTTCGTGGTGATTTGAAACTCGATTAAAAATTCCACACTGACGCTGTTTTTCAACCCTATATACTAATTAACGCTTCTAATTATACAACTGATTTAATCTTAACAGGTTTTTTCAAATCAAGATACTGCATAAAACCTTTTCGCTTGAATACTCTCAAAATCTAATTAATTCAATCTCTATTAAAACCTAGAAAATGGATTTAATCTAAATGCAAAATAATAGAATCTCCTTTGCTAATGTTCCACGATTTTGCTTTGTTTCCATTCACTTCCAAAACATACTGAGCTGGCGCTTGGGAAGGAATAGGAGATATATCTAAAGGCTTTGCCTCTCTATTAATATCTACCACAATGTTATTCGAATTAATATATATCAAGTCTAAGGGGATATAAGTGTTCTTCATATAGAAGTTAGGTCGAGGTCTTTCATTTTCATAAATAAAAAGCATCCCTCTGTTTTCTTGCATCTGCTTACGGTACATCAATCCTGTTTGCTGCTCGTAAGAGCTTATAGCGGTTTCAATTTCTAAGTGTTTTAATGTATCTTTTTCTGCACTGATAAAATAAAGTTCTCCGTTTTTATGAAAGCTAATCTCTGATGTGGTGATAACCTTATCTTTGGTTTCTTCTTTACAAGCAGTGAGACTCAATACAATTCCGCCTACGAGCGATATTTTTTTTAATATCTTTTTCATAGTAATTAAGCTGTAGCTGAAGTAGTTTTCGGTTTTCTGAAAATTAAATATAATCCAATAATGATAAATGGAATACTTAACCATTGACCAGTATTTAAAGCCCAAGTAGCTCTGTTTTCTACCTGTGCTTCTTTTAAGAATTCTACAAAGAACCTAACCGACCAAAGTAATACTAAGAAAACTCCAAAGATAAAGCCAAGCTTTTCTCTTTTATTCGTTTTCCAGTATAAGAAAATAAGAATGATAAACACGATAACATAGCAACCCGCTTCGTATAGTTGTGCAGGGTGGCGAGCAAAATCTTCTCCTAATTGCGCAAAAATAACTCCGTAATCTGAATTTGTAGGCTTACCTATAATTTCAGAATTGATGAAATTTCCAATTCTAATAAATACCCCGCCACTAGCTACCGGTATAACTACTCGGTCTAATGTCCATAAAATAGGTTTTTTCACAACTTTTTTAGAATAAAAATACATTGCTAAAATAACACCAATTGCTGCACCGTGACTTGCGAGGCCTTGAAAACCGGTAAATTCAAACTCAGGGACAAATCTTGCTGGTAAAATAATAGAAAGTGGGTCTTCAATAAAAAGTTCGGGTTGATAAAATATCACATGACCTAATCTTGCTCCGGCCAATACTGCAATCACCGTATACATAAAGATGGCGTCTAGTTCCTTTTGACCCATACGTTCACGCTCCAGAATGTTTTTCATCAAGTACCAGCCTAAAGTAAAGGCAACTAAATACATAAGGCTGTAATACCGAATCATAAAAAAACCTAAATCGATTCCTTTAGAGGGATCCCAAACAATGGCACTTGTTAACATGAAGTATAGTTTAAAATTGAAGCAGTAAAGATAAAAATATGAATTCGTTTACACGGAATTTCAATCAGTTTTATGTTTATTTTCTCTTTGGCGGAACTGGGTCATAACCAGAGCTACCCCAAGGATGACATTTGCTAATTCGTTTTATTGAAAGAATGAAGCCTTTAAAAACTCCGTGAGTAATAAAAGCTTCTTTCGCATACGCGGAACAAGTGGGTTGAAACCTACAAGAAGCAGGGGTGAGTGGAGAAATAAGACTCTGATAGATTTTAATAAGAGCTAAAAAAGGAGCAATTAAAATCTTTTGAAAGTCCATAAAACTAATTTATAAGGTAAATGAAGTCCCTTCACGACTATCCTTAAGCTCAATGTTTAGTTTTGCTAATTCATCTCTAATTTGGTCGCTCAAAGCAAAATCTCTATTCGTCCTAGCTTTATTTCTTAACTCGATAAGTAACTCGACCAAATTTTCGAGGCGTGTTGTGTTATTATCGTTTACATTGTTATTGGAATTGGTAGGAACTAAACCTAAAACATCAAAAGAGAATTCGTGCATAGTTTTACTAAGTAACTCCTGATCTTCTTTAGTGATTGTTCCTTTTTCTGCAGCAATAGAATTGATTTGTTTTACAGCATCAAATAATTTTGCAATTAAAATAGGGCTGTTAAAGTCGTCATTCATTGCCTTATAGCACTCTTCTCTCCATTGCTTTACGTCGAAACTAGAATCAGCATGGTTTTTTAATTGGGGGATGATCGCTATTGCATCCATCAATCGTTGAAAGCCTTTTTCTGCAGCAGTTAAAGCTTCATCAGAGAAGTCTAATATACTCCTATAATTTGCTTGTAACATAAAGAAGCGAGCCACAGAAGGACTGTATGATTTGGAAAGTACATCGTTGTTCCCAGTGAACAAATCTTCAGGTAGAATATTATTGCCAGTACTTTTTGCCATTTTTTTTCCGTTAAGGGTAAGCATATTGGCGTGCATCCAATAATTTACAGGATCTTTTCCTGTAGCTGCTTTTCCTTGAGCAATTTCACATTCGTGGTGAGGGAATTTTAAGTCCATTCCGCCGCCATGAATATCAAATTCTTCTCCAAGATATTTGGTGCTCATTACGGTACATTCTAAATGCCAACCTGGGAAACCAATACTCCACGGAGAGGGCCAACGCATAATGTGCTGTGGTTCGGCTTTTTTCCAAAGCGCAAAATCTTGCGGATTTTTCTTGTCAGATTGAGCAGCCAATTCTCTAGTATTGGCGATCATATCTTCTAGTTTTCTTCCGCTAAGGATACCGTATTCGTTAGATTCGTTATATTTTAAAACATCAAAATAAACAGAGCCATTAGCTTCGTAAGCTAAGCCTTTGTCTATAATATCTTTGATGATTTCAATTTGCTCAACGATATGTCCTGTAGCGGTAGGCTCAATACTGGGTGGTAAATTATTGAACTTTTGTAGTGTATTATGAAAATCTACAGTATATTTTTGAACCACTTCCATAGGTTCAATTTCTTCAAGGCGGGCTTTTTTAGCGATACGATCTTCACCTGTTTCGGCATCATTCTCTAAGTGACCAGCATCGGTAATATTTCGCACATAGCGTACTTTGTATCCTAAGTGCTTTAAGTACCTAAAGACCAAATCGAAAGAAATAAAAGTTCTACAGTTTCCTAAATGAACATTACTATATACTGTTGGTCCGCAAACGTACATGCCTACATAGCCATCGGTAATAGATTGAAAAACTTCTTTTTCGCCTTTAAGAGAATTGTATATTTTTAATTCTTGTTCTTGGTATAAAGCCATAAGGGTGATCGTTGATTTTAGATTTTTAAGTTGTTAAAAATCAGTATCCATATTAATGTAATCTAAAAACTCTCTTTTGGTAGCAGGTTCTTTAAATTTTCCTCCAAATTCACTCGTTACAGTGCTGCTTTCTATATCACGTATTCCTCTACTGTTTACGCAAAGGTGTTTTGCATCAATTACACAAGCAACATCTTTTGTTCCTAAAACTTCTTGCAATTCATTAACGATTTGCATGGTCATACGTTCTTGTACTTGAGGACGTTTGGCGAAAAAGTCGACAATACGATTCATTTTAGAGAGACCTACAACAGTTCCATTAGAAATATAAGCCACATGAGCTCTCCCAACGATAGGTAACAAATGGTGTTCGCAAGTAGAGTAAACGGTAATATTTTTTTCTACTAACATTTCCCCATATTTGTATTTATTTTCAAATACTGAAGCTTTTGGTTTACGCTTTGGATTTAAGCCGCCAAAAATTTCTTGAACAAACATTTTAGCAACACGTTTAGGAGTGCCTTTAAGACTATCATCTGTAAGGTCCATTCCTAAAGTCTCTAAAATGCGATTGACATCTTTTTCAATTAAACCAATTTTCTTCTCATCAGAGATGTCAAATGCATCTTTCCTGATAGGATTTTCTGTGCTTGATGCAATATGGTTATCTCCAAACTCTTCTATATTGTCCAATATGTTGTCTATTTTCATGATTTAAGTCTCCTACAGCAATTTAAAGATGCAAAGATAAGTATTTTAGATTTTTTATAACTCAAAGGCTTTATAAATAATTGTGATGTAGTTATTGATATAATTAAATCTTGGTATGCTTCAATTATTTAATTCTTATAACAAACAGGTAGAATTTCGGTAGGATTAATGCGGTAACGCTCAATTTCTTCTTTACTGAGTTGATTAGCAAGAAGTATTTGTTTCACTATAAAACCTTTCTCTTCTAGTTTCTTAAAATAATCTCTTCCGTAAATTCTCACGTGGTCATATTGACCAAATATTTTAGCTCTTTCTTTAGGATCGGTAATACTATCGTCTTCAAAAGTAGTGTCTCTATTTAAATCTTGGGGGACTTGTAAAATTGCGAAACCTTTGGGTTTTAAAACCCGATAAAGTTCTTGCATTGCCAAGTCATCATCTGGAATATGTTCTAACACGTGATTGCAGAAAATTACATCGTAGCTATTATCTTTAAAAGGAAGTTTGCAAATATCAGCTTTAACATCAGCAAGAGGTGAATTTAAATCTGTAGTTGTATAATCCAGATGCCTCATATTCCTGAACCGTTTATAAAAGGCTTGCTCGGGAGCAAAATGAAGCATTTTTCGAGGTTGTGTAAAAAAATCGGTTTGCCCTTCTAAATATAACCACAATAACCTGTGTCTTTCTAGAGAAAGGGTAGAGGGAGATAAAACATTAGGGCGTTGAGTAACATATCCATAAGGAAGAAAAGTAGAGAAACTTTTTTTGTCTATAGGATCTGTATATTTTTTCCCTCGGAGTGCAGTAGCTAAAATAGGTCTGGCTACATAGCTCAATTTTATAAGTAAAGGTCTTGGTATGTGGTTAAGAATAAACCGGAATCCTTTTTTAATCATACTTTTATGTCGGCCCAGTTTTCTCCAGTTTTAATACGATGAAGCTGCATTTCTGAAACCCCAAATTGTTTAGCTAAAACTTTTAATCTTGTTCGCCTATTAGGGTCTAATAACTTTTTCTTTAAAATAGTAGCTTGGGCGTAACTTAATTTAGCAAAGCTTCTACTTTTATTCTTTCTTTTGGCAATAACCTTTGGGTTTTTATCTTGATGACGCTCCCATTCTTTTCGGTTAACCCATTGAAGATTATTTAAATTATTATCTGTCTTATCATAATTTTTGTGAATGACAAAAAGAGCATCTTCAGGTTTTTCTTGAAATGCTTTTGCGATTAATTTATGGGTATAGAAATTATTTCTTTTGCCATTTTTTAATCGTGTATTGAAAATAGGGTAACCATTAATAGTACTCCCCTTTAAGATTTTTCCGTGTTTACTTTTTACAAAGTTCATTACACGACCTTTACTCGAAAGGGCTACTTCATAACCTTCTGCCCAGTTTTCTTCGTAGTAAAATTTCCACTCCTCTAATAAATTATTATTGAGATAAAAACTTTCTTTATTTTTTAAACTCTCTTTCTTCATCATTCTCAATTCCTAACGATTCATAAATATATTCAAACGTAGATAGTAGTTGTGGTTTACCATCTATTAAAGCTACATCGTGCTCAAAATGTGCACTAGGCTTTCCGTCGCGAGTAAGGATTGTCCAACCATCTTTAAGTTGTTTAATGTTTTTAGTGCCCATATTAATCATAGGTTCTATTGCGACAACCATACCTTCTACAAACTTTTTTCCTCTTCCTCTTTTTCCGTAGTTGGGCATTTCTGGATCTTCGTGCATCGTTCTACCTAAACCATGACCTACCAATTCTCTTACTACACCGTAACCGTGGTCCTCGGCGTGTTTTTGAATAGCATAACCTACATCACCAACACGGTTACCTATTTTAAATTCTTTTATTCCTTTATAGAGTGACTCTTTGGTCACTCTCAATAATTCTGCCGTTTCTTGGTCTACTTCTCCAACAGGAAACGTGTAAGCATGATCTCCATAAAAACCATTTTTTATAGCTCCGCAATCTATAGAAATAATATCTCCTTCTTGCAAAGGCTGATCATTAGGTATTCCATGCACAACTTGAGCATTGGGACTCATACATAATGAATTAGGAAAGTCGTAAAGACCCAAAAAACCAGGAATAGCACCTTCAGATCTTATAAAGTCTTCAGCAAGTTTATCTAGTTGTAAAGTGGTTACGCCAGGTTTAACTTCTTTAGCAATCATTCCTAAAGTTTTAGAAACTACTAAAGCACTTTCTCTCATTAATTCAATTTCTTCGCTATTTTTTGGTATAATCATATGCTTTTATTTGAGAAAGGAAAATAAACCTTTCTTTTTTGTAGGCTTTAAATGTTCTGGTTCTTCGTTTATTATTTGCTGATATATTTCTCCCCATCCTAAAAGACCACCAATATTTCTATCATCAATAAAAACATCAGCATTAATCTTTCTGCTTACTCTAGGGTCAAATTCTTCTTCAGGAAAACTTTGATTGACTGCGTAGAATTTAATTCCTCGCTCTTCGCAAAATGCAACGGCATCATCCAATTCTTTTCCGTAACGGTAGGTCCAGAGAATCAATCGATGTCCTATTTCTTCAAGCTTTTTTAAAGTTTCGAAAGCAAAAATCATAGGTTCCCCTATTTTAGGATATTTATTTTCTACAATAGTTCCGTCAAAATCTACGGCTATCAATAAAGATTTACTGTTTTTCATAAGTAATTAATCTGCGTAACTATTTTTATAAGGCTGATTAGTTACAATGTTTAAAATATCTTCTTCTAAGGTTTCTTGTGGAAACTCAACGAATCTATTTACTTCTTTTCCATTTTTATCAATAAATATAATGGTAGGTACAAACTGTATGTCGTAGTTTTTTTCGTAACCTTGCGCGGTAGTTTTACTTCTATCTACTGCAATTACTTCAAGTTGATCTTGGTTATAATCAATTTTATCAAGTAAACTATAAAGTTTTGGAATTTCTCTTCGACTATCTGAACACCAAGTACCCATAAAAACCTTAATTTTATACTCGTCGATGTTTTTATTGATTTTTTCTACGATTTCTTCTTCTGGCTCGTAGGCTTCATATCCAGGCATAAACCACTCTTTAAGATTTCCAGATTTAAAGTCTTCTTCTGTAATCTTTCCTGAATAATCATTGTCTTGCGGAGTTGATTCTGAGGTTGAAACAACTGTATTTTCGGTAGTGGTATTGGTTGATGTTTTTTCTTGAGCTTTACAAGAAGTTAGAGTTAACAGCGCAGCTAAAAAGGTGAATGTTACTTTCATATTAAAAGGCTTTTTTGAGTCATTAACTCGGGTTTATCAATATTCATAAGATCTAGAATAGTAGGGGCAATGTCACCTAAAATACCATCTTTAATTTTTTTATTTTCAGAAGAAATCAAAATAACGGGAACAGGATTCGTAGTGTGTGCGGTATTTATCGATCCATCTTCATTTTTCATTTTCTCACTATTTCCATGATCAGCTAAAATAATAAAGTTGTAATTTTCTTTTCCGGCTTCAACTATTCGCTTTAAGCAGGCATCGACAGTTTCGCAAGCTTTAATTGCAGCTTCAAAAACTCCTGTATGACCTACCATATCTGGGTTTGCAAAATTAATACAAAAAAAGTCCTTATCGTTATCTTCAATCTTATCAACTAACTTATCCGTAAGTTCAATTGCACTCATCTCGGGTTGTAGATCATAAGTGGCAACTTTAGGAGAGTGAACAAGAATTCGTTCTTCTCCCTTAAATGGAACTTCTCTTCCGCCAGAGAAAAAGAAAGTAACATGAGGGTATTTCTCTGTTTCGGCAGCTCTTACTTGAGTTTTTCCTACATATTCTAGGGTTTCTCCTAATGTAGCATTAATGTTATTTTTATTGAAAACAACATTTATATTGGAGAAAGTATTGTCGTAATTCGTCATAGTAACAAAATACAACGGAAGTTTCTTTAAATTATATTCAGTAATATCTTCTTGTGATAATACCTGAGTAAGTTGGCGTCCTCTATCTGTTCTAAAGTTAAAGAAAATTACGACATCTCCTTTTTCTATCGTATGCGTTTTACCCTGAGTATTCACCAAAATTGGTTCTAAAAACTCATCGGTAATTCCGTTATTATAACTTTTTTGGATATGATTTACTACAGAAGATGTTTCTTCACCAACGCCATGGACTAATAAATCATAAGCTTTTTTTGTTCTTTCCCAGCGGTTATCACGATCCATCGCATAATATCTTCCCACAACCGATGCTAAAGTACTTTGAGTTTCTTCTAAAGAATTTTCGATTTCTTCTATAAAACCTAATCCAGATTTTGGATCTACATCTCTACCGTCTGTAAAAGCATGAATGTACTTATCTTTTACGCCAAATTCATTAGCAGCTTCTAATAAACCTTTTAGATGATTAATGTGAGAATGCACACCACCGTCACTAACTAAACCAATAAAATGAATAGGTTTTTTATGATTTACAGCATAATCAAAAGCTTGTTCTAAAACAGGTTCTGAAGATAAAGACTTATGTTCTACAGCTCTATTTATTTTTGCTAGATCTTGGTAAACTATTCTTCCAGCTCCTAAGTTAAGATGTCCAACTTCACTATTTCCCATTTGTCCGTGAGGCAGCCCCACGTGTTCACCATCAGTTCTCAATAAAGCATGCGGATGGTTTTTATATAAAGAGTCTATAAATGGGGTGTTAGCTTGGTCTACAGCAGATATACTTTTATCTTTTGTCTCACCCCAGCCATCTAAAATGACTAAAATAGCTTTGTTCGACATGATATTGTTTTGCCGCAAAGTTAAAGAAGTTAGCTATCTTTTTTTTATAAAGTTATGCTAAATTTCCTTTACGGAAGTAATGCTGGATTAATATCAAAAATATTGTCGTTTTTATAACGGTCTATAAAAGCTGTACTTAAAAAATTTCTTCCTTTAAGATTGGTATCGTTGGTTATAATTTTATGAATATCAATTTTTTGATAAGCCTTTAACATAGGTAAAGCAATTTTTCGATAAGAAAAATGCCAAGGCTCTGGGTAAAAGCCTTTTCGGTTAGGATTATTAGTATACACTATATAAAATCCAAATTTTTCACTATGTTCATTTAACCACATTTTCATTTTATAATATACACCTTCTAATTCATAATTTTTAGGAAGTAAAACGTTCTTAGGTTGAGTAGCGTTAGCATCGATAATATCAATATCGGTGCCCCAATGATGTCTAGAAGTTCCTGGAATAGTAGAGTATTCTATAATCTTATTAATGGCTTCTATTTCATTTAATCCTTGATGGGTATACCGAGTAAACTTAGCATTAAAAATTTGTTTTTGACGTTTGTAACCACGATAAGCAGATACAATTTGAATGTTAATATTTTCTTTCTTCGCAGCAGCTTGCATTTTTATAAATGCTTCATTTACTTCTTTCCTAACTAGATAACCGTTGCCGTAAAATTTAGTATTGGCTTTACCAGTAAGTTCTTCAATGGTAAATTCTTCCGAATCTAATGAATTCCAAAAAGAAAGAGGAAGCAAACTTGCGCTGGCCGTAAGAACACTTTTATTTATAAAACTTCTTCTGTTCATAAACTTTTATACATAAGAAAATGTGGACCAACATCTTCAATCATAAATACATTTCCTTTTACTGAAAATCCGAATTTTTGGTAAAATCCAACAGCTATTTCTCTGGCGTTAAACCATAAGATTTTGTAGTTCTGTGATTTTGCAATTTCTATAGCTTTTTCTAGCAATAAGTTACCTAATTGTTTCTTTTGATAATCTGGTAATACTGCCATTCCGCGTAAGCGTAATTGAGAATTTTTAAATGAAAAATCTGGATGATCATCAATCATTAAAGTAGCAATACCTGCCAAAACATTATTAAAATAAAGGCCCAAATGAATTGTAGAGTTGTCATCATCGCCAGGCATTTTACAAAATTCTAAAGCTTTACCAACTCTTAATACTTTTTGCCGTATAGGAAGAACTGTATTGCTTTCTACTTCTCTAATCTGAATATTCAATAAATTAAGCTTTTAATTTTTGATACTCCTCGTTTTCATCAAATTTTACTTCGGCAAAAGGACAAAGCGGATCTATTTTAAAATTATTCTCTTTAGCATAATTTACCGTATGATCTAATATTTTTGAAGCTAAACCTTTACCTTCTTCTCCTTTTTTAGTTTCGGTATGATCAATTACTAAAATGTTATTATCTTTTTTTATATAGGTAAGTTCAGAGAGTATTCCATTATTATCTTCAAGATAAAACATACCGTTAGTTTGGTTTTCTTTATGTTTAATTAATTGGCTCATAGGGAGAAGCTGTTTTGCGGTTGAAAATAATTTCTAACTTTAAAATTAAAATTATTTTATGAATGTAGCTTATTGTATTTAAAAATTAATTGAATTCTATAAAAAAAAATAAATTTTTATTTGTTTAGAACTAAAGATATATACTATATTTGCCTCCGCAATGCGGGAGTAGCTCAGTTGGTAGAGCGTCAGCCTTCCAAGCTGAATGTCGCCAGTTCGAACCTGGTCTCCCGCTCAAAAGCCTCTTTTTTAAGAGGCTTTTTTATTTCAAAATATTGAAAGACCGGTGAGTGTGGTCAATTCTTCTAAAGCTCGCATTCCTTTTTCTGAATTCCCTTTTTCATTTAATAACGGGCTCCAAACTGCTACCGCGTACTGATGTGGGTGTATGGCTACAATGCCTCCACCAACACCACTTTTGCCTGGTAGACCTACTCTAAAGCTAAACTCTCCAGCTTCATCATAAAAACCACAAGTCTGCATAATAGCATTTATACGTTTAGTACTGTTAGACTTTATAGCTTTTTCTTCAGTTCCCATAATTCTTCCTTCGTTAGCAAAAATCATAAAAGCTTTTGCTAATTGGTGACAAGACATAGATATAGAACATTGGTAAAAATAAAAATCTAAAATATCATCTACATCATTATTTATATTACCTAAGGCTTTCATGTAATTTACCAAAGCGATATTTCTATATCCGTGTTTTTTCTCCGAGCTCGCCACTTTTTCATCGTAATGAATGTCATCGTCTTGAGCAATTAACCTCACAAAATCTAATAAGTCTTTTTTGGGATTATCTAAGCAACTGACTAAAATATCGGCAATGACTAAAGCACCTGCATTAATAAAAGGGTTTCTAGGAATTCCTTTTTCTTTTTCTAACTGAGTTAAGGAGTTAAAAGGGTCACCTGAAGGTTCTACATCTACTCGCTTCCAAATTTTACTTCCGTATTTTTTAGCTAACGCAAGGCTAAAAACTTTAGAGATACTTTGTATAGAAAATTTTTCTTCACTGTCACCAAATGAATAATCCCCGCCATCGATACAGTGTAGGTGCATTCCAAACTTATCGGAAGGTACAAATGCAAGTTCAGGAATATAATCTGCTACTTTCCCTTCATCTTCAAAAGATTCCAGTTCTTTTTCTATAACATTAAGAATTGCTTGATAATCCATTATGATAAATCTTTAAAAGAATGATTAGGCTCAACTTCTATAGGATCTCTTTGCGGAATAAACACGCGAGCTTTTAAATCTCCTTTTAAAAGAATGTCATTGTTTTTTATTCGTAACCAACTTCCTTCTCTTAAACCAACGACTGGAGTTTTTTGAAGGTTTTGAAACTCTTTTATTCTAGTTTCTCGAGTTTCTCCCTTATGTGTTGAAGAAGGATCGGGATCTAAGTAATGCGGATTAATATTGAACGGAAATAGCCCTAGCGTTTTAAAAGAAGGAGGGTGCACAATTGGCATGTCATTAGTGGTATTCATTGTTTTTCCGCAAATATTACTGCCCGCACTTGTGCCCAAATAAGCGCATCCGTTTTTCACTTTTTCGCTTAAAATTTGCATCACATCATTTTGATAAAGTTGTGATACTAATAAAAATGTATTGCCGCCCCCTGTAAAAATAGCTTCAGCGTTTTTAATGGCTGTTTTAGGGTCTTCTTTTTGGTGAATTCCCACAACTTTTATATTTAAAAAACGAAGTCCATCTTGAGCTTTCTGAGTATACTCATCATGAGTGATACCTCCTGGTCTTGCATAAGGAATAAAAATAATTTCATTTACTCCTTTAAATAATTCCGTTAAGGCATTGGGGAAATAACCAAGGTAATCACTTCCGTGAACGGTAGAAGTACTGGCGATAATACAATTCATATATGGTATTTTTTATGTAAATTTATAGTATTGAAAACCTACAAAAAAGAATTATACACTTTTTAAGTTTTCTATAAGATTTACCCTAATCAAAAAAGTTATGAAAAAGATACTTCTTTTATTAATTGTTTTACTGAATTTGACTGCTCTACATGCACAAATAGAAAATCGAGTATTTATTAAAGGTCAAGTGAGTGTAGATAGCTATATGGATGCTGGCGATATAAATATCTATAATATGAGTACAACTGAAGGCGCTGCGACTAACAAATATGGAGAGTTTATTTTGAAGGTAGGTTTAAATGACCGCCTTTTGGTATCTTCTATTCAATACCAAGAATTTATCGTCGTGGTAGACGAAGGTGTGCTTAAAAATAAAACTATAAATATAAAAATTAGCGAAGCGGTTAATGAGCTTGAAGAAGTTACCGTGAGACCTTATGATCTTTCTGGAAATGTACAAGCCGATGTTGCCAAAATAGAAACTGTAGACGCAGGAAGGCCAGAACTATCTTCTTTAGAAATGGTCAACACGTATGACTATAAACTTAGAGATGATAAAAATTCTAAAGTCGAAAATATTTCTATTGATAAAGGATATTTAACCAATGGTTTAAATTTCGCAAATATGTTTAGAGCTATTTTTACTGATAAAAATGATAGTGATGATTCCACTAGAGAAGAAATAGATGTAGCGATAAGAAAAGTTTACAACGACGATTTTTTTAAACTTAATCTAGATATAAAAGAAGAAAATATAAACGAGTTTATCTACTATACTCAAGAGAATGGTTTAAATCAAAATATGTTAGAAAAGGGTAATGAATTAGATCTTATTGAGTTTTTAATTGAAAAAAGTAAAACCTACAAAATGCAACAACAACAGAAGTAGGCTGTCTTTAAAATAGAGCCAACTTCTTTTTATGCAAAAAAATTACTTCATTATTATATTTTTTCTTGTCGGGTTATTTTATAGCTATGCACAAGAATTTTCAGGAACTATTGTAGCCGATTCTATTGCAGAGATCCAAGTTAATATCGTGAATTACAATAATGGCCTGGGAACGGTAAACTCAAAATCTGGAAAATTTTCTATTCCCGCCAAAGTGGGGGATAAGGTAATTTTTTCTTCTGTAAAATATGAGCCTTATACGATAGAGGTTACTCAAAAAATATTAGAAAAAGAGAACAACCAGATTATTCTTTTTTTAATGGTTAACGAGTTAGAAGAAGTCAATATATCATCTTTAACTTTAACAGGAGATTTACTCGCAGATGCTAATAATATGGATTTAGAACCTTCTTTAAGCGCTAGAGATTTAGGTTTGCCCGTGCGAACAGCTCCAAGATTAACTGTTGAAGAAAGAAGACTTTATACGGCGGCTTCTGGAGGACCCGTTGGAGTTTTAATAGATGTGCTTAGCGGAAGAATGGAAATGCTAAAACGTCAAAAAGAATATGCCGACTTGGAGCGGCTCATTGCTAAAAGCGAAAGTTTAGTCCCTAATAATTTTTTTGAAGAAATCCTCAATATTAAACCTACTTGGATTGATGATTTTTTGTATTTCTGCTCCCAGCAAGAAAGTTTTAAGTCTACTGTAAATAAAAACGACGCATTTGTAATGATCGAGTTTTTTCAGCAACAAGTGACTGCTTACCATAAACTTAAAAATGAAAGTCCTTAACTTAATTGTTTGTTGCGCTTTGTTTTCTAATGTAATCTGGTCTCAGGAAAGAACACTCAATGGACAAATAATAGCTAATTCCATTGCATCTAGAGAGGTAAATGTTGTCAATTTAAATTCAAAGCAAGGAACTGTCAATCTTAAAAACGGTAACTTTCAAATTTCCGCGAAAGCGGGAGATACTATATTTTTTTCTTCCTTACAATATGAGCCTCACCAAATAACCGTCGTAGCGGAAGACTTTACGGAAGTGAAAAATGTTTATTTACATCCCTTGATAAATGAGTTGGAGGGAGTTAATCTTTCTAATGTAGGTTTAACTGGTTTTTTAAATAAAGATGTAGAAGTTATAGAGACTCAAAGGTATTATAATGCTTCTAGTTTGGGCTTTCCTGTAATTAAAAATAGATCTACTTTAGCTGAAAGGAGATTGTATACTGCGGGTAATCAATTAATTTGGTCAAAACCTACTACTGTACCCAACCTTACAATATCTGTAGATAGGGTAATGAATGAAATTTCGGGTAAAATGGCTATGCTCCGTCGTCAACGAATTAATGAAATTGAAAAAATGTCTTTAGAAAAAGCCTACCCAATTTTTAATAGTAAATTTTATACTGATGAACTCGGCATCTCAGAAAATTTAATCGAGGATTTTTTATATTTCTGTGTTACTTTTAAAAGCTTTTCAAGACTTATTGAAGAGGAAAAGAAAACTTTAGATTTAATTGAATTTTTAATTGAAAAATCCACAGCATATAAAGTATTCAAAGAATTGGATAATGAGCAGAATTGAGCTTTTTACAATCACGTTGATTTTTCTACTTATCTCAAGTTTTACTTGGGCACAAGAAGAGAACTTTTCTGGGAAAATTATAGCCGATTCAATTGCATATAGAGAAGTAAATGTGGTTAACCTTAATTCTAAACAAGGAACTGTTAATCAGAAAAACGGGTATTTTGAAATTTCCGCGAAAGCGGGAGATATTATATTTTTTTCTTCTTTACAATATGAACCTTACCAAATCACTGTCACAGCAGAAGATTTTAAGAATGAGAAAAAGATTTACTTACTTCCATTAATTAACGAATTAGAAGAAGTAAAAGTTTCTAATATTAATTTAACGGGTTTATTAAGTAAAGATGTAGAAGCTATAGAAACTCAGCCTTATTTAGACGCTTCTAATTTTGGTTTGCCTGTGGTAAAAAATAGATCGACATTGGCACAGCGTAGGGTATATACCGCTACAACTTCGGGAGGAGGAATTGTTCCTTTAGACCCTATCATCAATTATTTTTCTGGAAGGTTAGCGATGGTTTATCGTCAACGGGATTATGAAATAGAAAAAAGTTTAATGGAAAAAGCTTATGATATATTTCCTTTAGATTTCTATACCCAAGAACTTCAGGTTCCAGAGAATTTAGTGAAAGATTTTCTATATTATTGTACCACTTTTAAACCTTTTCCAGATTTAATAGTCAAAGAAATGCAAACCTTAGATTTAGTTCAGTTTTTACAGCAAAAGTCTGTAGACTATATAAAGCTCAAAGAAATTAATAATGAGTCACCTTAAAAAAATCATTTTTTTATTTTTAGTTTGTTCGTGTTTATCCTTTAAAGGAACACATAAATTTTATCTAAGCGTTACCGATGCAGCTTATGTAGAGAAATCTTCTTCGGTTCAAATTATTACTCGACTTTTTGTAGATGATTTTCAAAAATTGCTTCAAACTCGATATGACAAGAATGTTCAATTATTGAGAGTGCAAGATTTAGCTGAAAATAATGTGTATATTCAGCAATATTTTAATAAAAAATTAAAAATAAACATTCAAAATAAAGATCTTAATCTCAATTTTATAGGAAAACGCTATGAAGATGACCTTATAATTTGTTATTTTGAAATTGAGGGTGTAAAAAACTTCTCTTCCGTAGAAATCACCAATCTTTTGTTAACCGATTTATTTGAGGAACAAAAAAACTTGGTGCATTTTGAAAAAGGAGGAGAAACAGAATCTCTTATGTTGGTGAAAGAAAAACCAACAGGTACTATTAAATTTAATTAACCATCACTACTAATATAAACTTAATTTCATGAACATGAAAAATTTACACAGAGTAATGACCTTCATTTTTGCGATGGCAAGCGTTGTTGTCTTTGCTCAAGAAGAGCCTACAGAAAAAGAACCACAACAAGGTCATCAAAACACTAATAAGTTTAGACAACTATATCAAGAGTTTTCAACTCCTAACCAGTATAGAACTGCGTCTGGAGCTCCTGGTCCTGCATATTATCAAAATACGGCAGACTATGAGATGGATATCACTTTAGATGATAAAAATCAAAAACTATATGGGGAAGAGACTATTACATATACTAACAACTCTCCAGATCACTTAGAATACTTATGGGTTCAATTAGATCAAAATGTAAGAGCAAAAGATAGCAAATCTCAATTGCGCAATGGTAATGGTATTGCTGCAGTTAACCAAACAGGACGTTTTGTTTCTCAATTTGTAGATGAACCTTTTGATGGTGGTTTTAATATTGAAAAAGTAACTCAAAATGGTTCTCCTTTAAAATATACGATCAATCAAACCATGATGCGTGTAGATCTTCCTGAGGCTTTGGAGCCAGGAGACGATGTAGAGTTTTCTATAAAATGGTGGTATAATATTAACGATCACGTAGTAAATAGAGGACGTTCTGGATATGAGTTTTTTGAAAAAGATGGAAACTACGCTTACGTAATAGCACAGTTTTTTCCACGAATGGCAGTATATAATGATGTAGAAGGTTGGCAGAATTATCAATTTTGGGGAAGCGGAGAGTTTGCTTTACCTTTTGGAGATTATAATGTAAAAATTACCGTTCCTGCAGATCATGTTTTAGATGCAACGGGAAAATTAGAAAATAGAAAAGAAGTGTTTTCTAAGAAAATGATGGATCGTTACGAACAAGCAAAAAAATCTTTTGATAAGCCTGTTCTTATTGTAACGCAAGAGGAAGCAGAAAAAGCAGAAAAAGGAGCTTCTAATAAAACTAAAACTTGGGAGTTTGAAGCTAAAATGGTAAGAGATTTTGCATTTACAACTTCTAGAAAGTATATCTGGGATATGCAAAATGTAAAAGTAGGAAGTCGTGAAGTAATGGCGGTTTCTTTATACCCTAAAGAAGGTAACCCTCTATGGGAAGAGTATTCTACCAAAGCTGTTGCTCATACTTTAACTAGTTATAGCGATATGACTTTTGATTATCCATACCATAAAGCAATTTCTGTACACGCTAAAAATCAAGGAATGGAATACCCTATGATTTGCTGGAATTATGGTCGTCCAAATGAAGATGGTACTTATAGTGACCGTACTAAATTTGGAATGATAAGTGTAATTATTCACGAGGTGGGTCACAACTTTTTCCCTATGATCGTAAATAGTGACGAACGCCAATGGGGATGGATGGACGAAGGAATAAATACCTTTGTTCAGTTTGTATCAGAGCAGCAATTTGGAAAAAAACATCCAGAAGCTGTTGCGCCATTAGACAACTACCCTTCAAGAAGAGGAGACCCAGCAAAGATCACTAGTTATATGAAAGGTAACCAGGACTTTATTTCACCAATTATGAGTAATCCAGAGCAAGTTTACCAATTAGGGAATAACGCTTATGGTAAACCAGCGACCGCACTTAATATCTTAAGAGAAACGGTAATGGGGAAAGAATTGTTTGATCACGCTTTTAAAACTTATTCAAGAAGATGGATGTTTAAACACCCAACTCCAGAAGATTTCTTTAGAACTATGGAAGACGCTTCAGGCGTAGATTTAGATTGGTATTGGAGAGGTTGGTTTTATACTACAGACTTCGTAGACATAGGAATTGAAGAAGTAAACTCTTACTATGTTACTGATCAACCTACAAAAGCAGGAAAAGAAATGTTAAAGCGTTATGGGATTGAAGATGCCTCTCAAATAGACGCTTTGTATGTGGTAGAAGAGGGTAGTGAAGAGTATAAACCAGAAATGAAAAACAAATCTGCTTTAGAAAATGCGCCTAAACTTAAAACGTTTATGATGGATAACTTTACGGAACAAGAGCGTCAAAATATGAATATTCCTAAGCACTTCTATCAAATTAAATTTAATAAACCAGGAGGTTTAGTAATGCCACTTATTGTAGAATATAAGTATAAAGATGGTACTTCAGAAAGAATTAATTACCCAGCACAAATCTGGAGAAAGAATGATAAAGAAGTAACTCGAGTGTTAGCAACAAATAAAGAATTAGAATCTATTGTAGTAGATCCAGATATGGAAACTGCCGACGTTGATACTTCAAATAACTCTTGGCCACAAGAAGAGAAGCCAAATGAATTTGAAAAATTCAAAGAAGAAAAGACAAAAGGATAATATTCAACCTATTTAATTTTTAAGCTGACTTTAACGAGTCAGCTTTTTTTTTCATGCTATATTTGTGGTATGCAAATGATTCCATTATTTATTAGTGGCGCTGAGATAGCTTTTATCGTATTTATACTGGTAATGGTGTTTGGAGCCGATAAAATACCCGAAATCGCACGTGGATTAGGGAAAGGTATGCGTACTGTTAGAGATGCTACCAATGATATTAAATCAGAAATTACTTCTAGTACCGATAAACACCTTGGTGATATGGGAGGCAAGAATGTAAAAGAAGAGGTTGATAAGGTAAAAGATGAAATAGAGGAAATTACAGGTTCTGTGAGTAGAAAGCGATAAGCATTTATGATAGGACAAATTAAACAATGGGATCGAGATCTTTTTATATATCTTAACGGATTAGGAGTAGAGCGATTTGATGCTTTTTGGATATTTGTTACACAAGAAGAAACCTGGATTCCTTTATATATTTTGCTTGCTATCTTAATTATCCTTTCTCATAAAGGAAAAAACATTCTTATAGGCTTAATTTCTTTCTTAGCTAGTTTTGCTGTAACATTCGGTCTAACGCGAATTATTAAAGCTACTATAGCTAGAGCAAGACCTAATAATGTAGATGAATTTCAAGAAGTTATTCGAATATTACAAGAACCTACTTATTATAGCTTTGTTTCAGGACACACTTCAACTTCTGTAGCAATTACAACTTTCGTAGTATTAGCTTTAAGAAAAAAATGGAAATGGGTTTATATATTTTACTTATGGCCATTTTTATTTGCCACAAGTAGGGTCTACGTGGGAGTACATTATCCAAGCGATTTAATTGGTGGGGCAATTGTAGGCTTATTTTGTGCCTTTTTTGTCTATTATTTCTATAAAAAACTTATCGATAATAATTTAAAGAACCCTAGTAACAGTTAACCCATCTCTAATGGGAAGTAAAACAGTTTCTACGCGTGGGTCTTCATTGATTTTTTTGTTATAGAGAAGTAAAGCTTCAGTATCATTATCTCCTTTTTTTACGGATTCGACTATTTTTCCACTCCATAATACGTTATCAGATAAAATAACTCCTCCAGATTTTATTTTCGGCAAAATTATATCAAAATAATTAGGGTAGTTTTGTTTATCTGCATCAATAAAAACCAAGTCAAACTCTACATCTATTTGCGGTATAACCTCAAGAGCATTTCCTACATACTGGTGAATTTGTTTGCCCCAAGGTGATAAATCAAAATACTTACGTTGAAAATCCTCTAATTCCTCATTTTTATCGATAGTGTACAAGTTACCTTCGGTTTGCATTCCTTCCGCTAAGCATAAAGCTGAATATCCTGTATAGGTACCTATTTCGAGAATGCTTTTAGGACGAATTAATTTAGCTAACATGCTTAAAACTCTCCCCTGAAAGTGACCGCTTAACATTCGTGGTTGTAAGATTTTTTGAAAAGTTTCTCTTTGTAGTTTTTTCAATAACTCTGGCTCTTGTTGAGAATGCTGCTCTACGTATTGATTAATATCTTCTGGTAAAAAATGCATTAGCTTAAAATACGTTTTACTAATTTATCTTTTGCTGCTTGATCGTCCCCACACAGCCACTGTATTACATTATCTTCCCAAATATCGTCGCATTGATCTTTGGTTAGAATTTTTCTCTCTACGGCTAAATCTAAAATCTTACCTGGATAAGATGATTGTGGAGCACTATCCATTTCTCCTAACGGATAAGGATCATCTAGGCCTGCAATAATTTGTTTTGGTTTTTGATTTTCTACTAATAATTTTAAAGAACCCGTATCATGAACCAAGGTGTCAAAAAAGATATTTTTATGACCTACCGATTTCCTTGGGTGAGTTTTTCCTTCAAACAAGTCAGATCTTCCATCAAAACCCTGTATTCTTCTACCTAAGTTAATTTGTGCTAATTGTCCGCCGTGAGCAAAACAGACACGCATATTAGGGTACTTATCAGGATAACCATTCAATGTTAAAAAATGATAAGCATCTGCACATTGTGCCAGCATCCAAATTAAATGAAAACGCCACGAAGTGTTTTCTAATAAGATAAATTTCTCTCCGTCATACGGATGTATTTCTACTGCCAAATTATACTTAGAAGCCATTTCAAAAATAGGCTCATTTTCTTCATCAAAAATACAACGCCAAGTTCCAATACTATCCATATAATGCGTAGGGAGACACAGCAATTGTAAGCCTAGCTCTTCTACACAACGTTCAATTTCCCACAATGCTCCACGAACAAAGCCTGGGTGAACTACGAATCCGCATGTAAATTTAGAGGGATGATTATGCTGAACTTTTGCATTAAAATCGTTTTGAAAACGCAAGGCTTTTTTCATTTCTTCCACACGCAAACCATTTCCGTAAAGTTGTGATAGGTTAAGTACTACAGCGTGATCTATATCGTAGCGATCCATCCATTCTAACTTTTCATCTAAAAAGAAACTAGAATCGGTTACCGGTCTTTTCCAGTTTTTTTGAAGCATAAATTTACGCTCCTCATCTACCCAAAAAATCTCCTTTTCTTTCATAAAAGCAGGGATTTCATGTGGGTAAGGTAGTAAGTGGGAATGGCCGTTAATTCTAAGTCTTTTTTTCATAGGGATGGTTGGTTTTGGTAATTAGTGGTTATTCAGCTGCGTATTGAATGCATATATTTTTTGGTTCAGTAAAAAACTCTAGAGCTTCAAAGCCGCCTTCGCGACCAACACCACTGTCTTTTACTCCGCCAAATGGAGTTCTTAAATCTCGGTTAAGCCAAGTGTTTACCCAGACGATTCCAGCTTCAAGTTGATTGCTAAGTCTCATCGTACGATTAAGGTTATTAGTCCAAACCGTGGCCGATAATCCGTAACGAACATCATTGGCTAAAGCTAAGGCTTCTTTTTCAGAAGAGAAAGGCATGATGGTAACAACTGGACCAAAAATTTCTTGCTGATTAAGTGCGCAACGATTACTTTTTACCTCGATAACTGTAGGTTCTAAGTAATAGCCTAACTCGTGATCTTCTATTTCAACTTTATTTCCTCCACATAAAATTGTGGCATCTTGTTGAGGTGCGTCTTGAATGTATTTATATACTTTTTCCAAATGTTCTTTGGAAACTAAAGCGCCTAAATTGCTCGATGCCTCGGAAGGAGGACCAACTTTTAGTTTTTTTATCTCAGCAACAAAATCAGTTTTAAATTGTTCGTAGATGCTTTCTTCAACAAAAATTCTGCTTCCGCAAAGACAAATTTGCCCTTGATTAGCAAAAGAAGATTTAATAGTGGTCTGAAGCATTTTATCATAATCACAATCGGCAAAAATGAGATTGGGATTTTTCCCGCCAAGTTCTAGAGATAATTTTTTGAACATAGGAGCTGCAGTTCTAGCAATCATCTCTCCAGTTTTTGTTCCGCCAGTAAAAGAAATGGCTTTAATTTGTGGATGCTCTACAATTGCTTGTCCTGTATCTGGTCCCGTACCGTGAATAATATTTAAAACTCCTTCTGGTAAACTGGTTTCTTTACAAATTTCACTTAATAGATAAGCAGTCATGGGTGTAACCTCACTTGGTTTAGCAATTACACAGTTTCCTGCAGCTAAAGCTGGAGCTATTTTCCACGAAAATAAATATAATGGAAGATTCCAAGGTGAAATACAGCCTACAATTCCAAGAGGTTTTTTTAAGGTAAAATTGATGCTGTTGGTCCCTACAGTTTCGTGAGATTTACTAGCGAATTGTGTGATCGCTTGCGCATAAAATCTAAAATTGCTTATTGCTCTAGGAATATCAATAGTCAAAGCTAGGCTTAGGGGTTTCCCGTTATCTAGAGATTCTGCTTCCGCGAAAGCGATAAGGTTTTCTTCAATTTTATCGGCAATTTCGTGTAATGTTTTACTGCGTTGTTCTATGGTGAATTGTGACCAAACAGGAAAAGCATTTTTTGCTGCTTCTACAGCTTGCTCTACATCTTTAGAGTTACTAGCGGGAATTCTAGAATAAACCTCACCTTTAGCAGGATTATAATTGTCTAGCCAGCTTCCATCTATAGGATTTTGTAATTTGCCACCAATAAAATTTTTAATGTCCTGCATAAGCTTGTTTTTTATATGCCATGACTTTAATTTCTATCAATAAATGTGGATGTGGTAATTGATGAACGGCTACAGTAGTTCTAGTCGGACCTGTTGCAGGTTCAAAAAACTCACCATAGATTTCGTTATATCCCTTAAAATCGTTCATGTTGACTAAAAAAGTGGTCACGTCTACTACATCTTTTAAACTAGCCCCTTCTTGTTGTAAAATACTATCAATATTTTCTAAAACGGCAGCGGTTTGTTTTTTTATATCTAAGTTGGTGGTTCCCATTTCATCTACCTCTACACCCTCAAAAGTATTATCTGCACGACGAGAGCTGGTACCAGAAACAAAAATAAAATCGCCTACTCTTTTAACGTGTGGATACTTTCCTCTTGGTGTAGCTTTTCCTTCAATTACTTTCCCTTCCATGATATTATTTTGTTTTAAATGAAACTTTACCAAGTTTTTCTACTTGAGTTTCTATATGCTGATTTTTTTCTAGGTATGATGCTGCAGTTGCTGCACCAGCTAAAACTACTTGACCTTTCTTTACTTTTATTCCCGCTTTTGAAGCTAATCTACTCAACTCTACTAGAGATTGAAGTGGATTATTAAGAATAGCAGATGTTTTTCCTTCCTGAATAACTTCATTATTGATACGTAAATCAATATTAAGATCAGAGATCTCTGTATTAAGGTCAATCCAATCACCGATAACATATCCAGTTGAAGAACAATTATCTGCTACCACATCTTCTAACGAGAACTTGAAATTTTCGTATCTAGAATCTATAATTTCTAAAGCTGGCGCCATAGCATCCACATACTTATGAATGTCTTTTAAACTAATAGATTCTTCTATATCTTTAGAAATTCTAAAAGCGATCTCTGGTTCTGCTCTTGGATGAATCCAGCGGTCTAAATTAACTTCTTCTTGAGGTTGCAGTTCCATTTCATTGGTTAGGATTCCCCAAATTAGATCGTGAACTCCCATTTGTTCCATCTTAGCACGAGAGGTGAATCCTAATTTAAAACCAGTAATTTCCTCTCCGCGTGCTAAACGCTTATCAATAGATAGGCGCTGAATGTCATAAGCGTCTTCTAAGGTAAATTCGTGCTTTTCGGCTAATTGCTGTGTTGCCGTTGCATTTTTAGCAGCTTGATCGAGTATTTCTGCAATTTCTTCGTTATTCATATTATATATGGATTTTGCTGATTTAAAAGTTATTTTACTTTTAAAACGGCATCTTCATTTAGTATTTCTAGTGTTTCTTGGTTGACGAGCACCAACTTTTCTTGTAAGGAAAGTTGAGCGTCGATTTTATTTTGAGCAAGTAGGTTGAGTATTGCTTTGTCTTGAGCTCTTCCTTTTTCTAAAGCTTCAGCATAACCGATTTCTTCTTGAAAAGTAACGAGTCTATACTTAGAAGCATATTCTTTTGGGAACTCTTGTTCAAAAGCAGTTTCTAATTTTCTTTTTTGCTGAAATATGGGAGCAGCCGTATGCTCTTTCATTTCATGAAAATTATCAATAGCTAGATCTGCAATAGCATCGGTGTCAATTTTTCTCTTTTTTTGATATTCTAAAAATGTTGTATTCCAATCTCCTTCATACTTTTCTATCATTTCATCTAAAACTACTACATCTTCAAAAGAAGCGTTCATTCCTTGTCCGTAAAAAGGTACAATGGCGTGTGCCGCATCTCCCATAAGCATTACTTTTCCAAAACTATTCCACGGTGAACACTTTACAGTACCTAAAGCTCCTGTTGGGTTATTGAAAAAATCTTCTGTTAAAGTAGGCATATGTGCAGCAGCTGAAGGGTAGGCTTTGTCAAAATATTCCTGCACCTTTTCTGGTGTGGTTAAATTCTTAAAATTATATTCTCCCTCCTCGTAAGATAAAAATAGAGTTACGGTAAAACTTCCGTCAAGGTTAGGTAAGGCAATCACCATATTTTCTCCCCTAGGCCAAATATGTAAAGCATTTTTTTCTATTCTAAAACTTCCATTTTCTCCAGGTGGAATGTTAAGTTCTTTATAGCCGTGAGTTAAATACTCTTGTGAGAAGCTGAAGAGAAACAAATGATCCTCTAGCATGCTTTTTCTTACTATAGAACCGGCTCCATCTGCACCAAATATAATATCGGCTTTAATGGTTTGTGTTTCTTTGGTGTTGTAATCTTCAAAAGTTGCGTAAGCTTTTTGTAAGTCCACATCGGTACAAGATTGATTAAACTGAATGCTTACGTTAGACATTTTTTCTGCTTCATCGAGTAAAAGAGCATTCAAATCTGTTCGAGAAATAGAGTTGATGTATTCAGATTCTAATCCGCTGTAGCGAGATAAAAATTCATCTTGACCTAAATTGTGAATCATTCTTCCTTGCATAGGAATACACAAGTCTTTAGCCTTTCCTTTTAAACCGACAAGATTCATCGCTTTTATACCACGATCTGAAAATGCCAGATTAATAGATCTTCCAGCCGCGATATCTGTGCTTCTTAAATCGGGTCTTTTTTCTATTAAACTTACTTGATAACCTCGTTGCGCTAACCTTAAGGCGAGAAGGCTTCCGCAAAGTCCGGCCCCAATAATTAGTATATGTTCTTCTTTTTTCATCTTACTTCAGCAATTTTTTTAGGATTTGAACCATTTGATAAACATCTTGGTAAGAGTTGTATAATGAAATAGGAGCAAGCCTAATAACATTGGGTTCTCTCCAGTCACTAATTACACCAGCTTTCATTAAATCATCGAACAATTGTTTAGTAGCGCCTTTCAATTTGATTGAAATTTGACTACCGCGCTCTTGCGGATTTGTAGGCGTAATCATTTCTATACGTTCATCCTTAATTTCAAGTAAAAGATATTCTAAAAATCCAGTGAGTTTGATGGCTTTTTCTCTAATGTTATCAAACCCTGCATCATCAAAAATATCTAAAGAAGCTCTAATCGCCGCCATAGATAAAATAGGAGGATTACTTAATTGCCAACCTTCTGCTCCAGGAATTGGATCGAACTCGTGGCGCATGTTGAATCTTGTTGATTTATTATGTCCCCACCAACCAGCAAATCTTTTTAAATTGGCGTCGTTGGCATGCTTTTCATGTACAAAACAGCCACCTACGCTTCCTGGTCCGCTATTTAAATATTTGTAGCTACACCACACAGCAAAATCAGCTTCGCTTTCATGAAGTTGAGGTTGAATGTTTCCTGCACCGTGGGCTAAATCAAATCCTACTTTACAGTTGTATTGATGACCTAATTGAGTTATTTTTTTAATAGGGAAAGATTGTCCCGTATAATAATTGGTAGTTCCTATCATTAAAAGAGCCACTTCATCTCCTTGCTCTTGCATTATTTTTTCTAAATCTTCGAAACGACAAAGCTCTTCGCCTTCTCTAGGTTTCCATAAAATAAGGCCATCTTTAGGATCTATGTCGTGTAACTTTAATTGTGATTCTACCGCATATTTATCTGAAGGAAAAGCATCACTCTCAATTACTATTTTATATTTTTTTGTAGTAGGACGATAAAAGCTCACCATCATTAGGTGAAGATTTACACTAAGGGTATTCATCATTACCACTTCAGTAGGTTTTGCTCCTACGATTTTAGCCATTTTTTCGGTTAAAAATTCGTGGTAAGGCATCCAAGGATGTTTTGCTTCGGTGTGTCCTTCAACCCCTAAATTAGCCCAATCGTTTAATTCTTCTTGAAGATATTCTTTGGTTTTCTTGGGTTGTAGGCCTAGTGAATTTCCGCAAAGGTAAATTTGTTCTGTACCGTCTTGATTTTTTGGAATATGAAATTGGTTTCTAAAATCTGCTAAAGGATCTAGTTGATCTAATTCTTTCGCAAACTCTAGGGTGTTTTTGTAGTTGGTCATTATTTATTTTTCTAAATGGGTGTGTTTTTCACAAATTTAGCAATAATTAATGATTGTTCTACATAATAAAAACTCAATTATTGAATTGAAACGTTGGTAAAGTAAAGTTTAAAACTGCCAGTGCTATCTTGATGCATTTTAGCGAACTTTATACCTTTTTGAGATTCATAATCTTCCCATGTATTTACTAAGGCTGCTTTTTCTGCTCCTTGAGGGTGAAACGACCACTCTTTAATCATATAGTCTTTGTTTATGTAAATTTTATACATATCACCTGGAGTATAACCATCTTCATTATTATAGGAGATGCTTATTTCGGTTAAAATTTCTTTGTGAAGCGGAGAGTTAATCTCTTCTTTTACTGTATAGTCAAATCCTTTATCCCACACCAACTGAAAAGGAAATAGCAACCAATACTTATCATTAATAAAAGCTTGATCTGTTTTGGTAAGGGTACTATCTTTTTGACTGGTGTGATAGTTAATGGTGTCTTTAGAACTAATTAAAGTTACTTTTTCTTCTTTAGGACTCCAGTGCCAAGTTCGTTGAAAGTGAGAAGAATCTCGGTCTACATTAAAGGTGTAAGTAATTTTATTTACATCTTTCCAATTTTCATATCCGTTCGCATTGGCTATTTTTTCAAGTATAGAAAGTTCTTTAGTTTCTTTATTAGGAGAAGATTCGGTTTTCTTTTTTGTTGATTCTTGACAGCCTACAATAAAAAAGGTTGTGGTAACGAGGAGCGATATAAGTATTGATTTTTTCATAAGTAAAATTATGGTGTAATATACAATAAAAAAAGGCCTCTAAAATTTAGAGGCCTTTAAATTTAATCTACTGCATCTTCAATATCGTCTGCTACATCTTCTACAGCGTCTTCCGCTTTATCTCCTTCATCTCGACAGCTTACAAATGCCGTAGATAAAATTCCCATTGCAAATAATGCTAAAAATAATTTCTTAATATTCATAATTTTGGTTTTAAATGTTTAAAGTCTTCTTCCTGTAATAAGTTTATAAATAATCATAATTACAGCTAATACCAATAAGATATGTATAATGCTTCCTAAATCAGGAAAAGCAAAATAACCTACAAGCCATCCTATCACTAAAATTACTACGATTAGCCAAACTAAATCTCTCATAATATTTCTTTTTTGTTAGTTAGTATGGGATAAATGTATAATAATTATCATCTCGCGAAATTTCATTTAACGAGTAATTAACTATGTTTTAATATCAAATTTAGTTTTATGCTAACAAATTTAGAAAATTAATATTTATTTAATAATTAGAAGGTTGGCTTTTAAATGAGAGCTGTTATAGTTAGATTATTGCTTTGAAGTTATTGTTTTAATACAAATTTACTCTGTCGTGAAACATAAAAGCCCCAAACTTAGTTGGGGCTTTTATGTTGTTTAAATTACTTAACGGAATAAAAATCATTTTGAAGCTTTTACCAAGCGAATAAATTCTGCTTTATAACCTTCCTCATCTTTTGTTTTTCCTTCTTCAGCGAGTTGTATGATATTTTGTAAGGAGCTTTCTTCTATATATTCTGATTTTCTTAGCTTCATTCCAAACATAGCTACAGCCGAGGCGAACTTAAAATCCGCGGAAGCGTTACTATTCTTCAACTCCTTAGCGGAAATGATATGTTCTATAAGTTTGCTTTTATCACCATCTGGTTCTTTGTAGCGGAACTTTACGGTAAGTAAATCTTTTTGATTGTTGGCCGATGGTTTATCACTATATTTTAAATCATCAATATTTTTTAACCATTTGCTTTTTACTCCTGTAGGGATAATTTCATAAAGCGCGGTAACTTTATGACCGCTCCCTAATTCTCCCGCATCTTTTTTATCATCGTTAAAGTCTTCGTTATTTAATAACCGATTCTCATAACCTATAAGTCGGTAGGCTTGTACAAATGCAGGGTTGAATTCTACTTGAATTTTTACATCTTTAGCGATGGTAAAAAGCGTTCCACCAAACTCGGTTCCTAAAATGCGTTGTGCTTCTTGCATGCTATCTATATAAGCGTGATTTCCGTTTCCTTTATCGGCAAGGGTTTCCATTTTACTATCTTGATAGTTTCCAGTTCCAAAACCTAGACAAGTTAAGAATACCCCACTTTTTCTTTTTTCTTCAATAAGTTCTTCCATCGCTTGGTCGCTACTAGCTCCTACATTAAAATCTCCATCGGTGGCAAGAATAACACGGTTATTTCCGTTTTTAATAAAGATTTCTTCGGCAGTTTTATAGGCTAATTCAATTCCTTGACCGCCTGCTGTAGAACCACCTGCATTTAAATTATTCAAAGCTTCTAAAATTTTATTTTTATTATCTCCAGAAGTAGGAGGTAAGACCAAACCAGCAGCACCCGCATAGGTAACAATGCTTATCTTGTCTTCATCTCTAAGTTGGTTTACTAAAAGTTTTAAAGCTGATTTTAATAACGGAAGTTTATTTTGAGAGTTCATAGAACCCGAAACGTCGATTAAAAAAACCAAGTTAGATGGCGGAATATCGTCAAGCGGAACTGTTTTCCCTTGTAAGCCTATTTTTATAAGTTTACTGTTTTTATTCCACGGAGTAGTGTTGACTTCGGTATGAATGGCAAACGGATGTTTTCCTTTTGGTTGCGGATAATCATAATTAAAGTAATTGATCATTTCTTCAATTTTTACAGCGTCTTGAGGAATTTCTTGTCCGTTGTTAATCATTCGCCTTACATTGCTGTATCCTGCTTTATCTACATCGATAGAAAACGTAGAAAGCGGTGAAGATTTTACCATTTTAAAAGTATTTTCTTCTATCTCTTTGTAAGATTCTCTATTGATGGGATGAGAAGTAACCACTTGATTACTTCTGACAAGCTTATTACTAACTCTTTTTGTGGCTAAAGCACTAACAACGACTTCATCTAAATTTGTACTTGCCGTCATTTGAACATCTATGACGCTTTGTTTTTTTACTTTAATAGTTTGTGTTGTAAAGCCTACATAGCTAAAAATAAGTACGTCTCCAGTTTTTGCTTCTATGGTATATTTACCGTCAAAATCGGTTTGGGTGCCAGTATTTATGCCTTTAATAATTATTCTGGTGCCTGGTAGAGGCATTCCTTCGTTATCGGTTACTTTTCCAGTAATGGTTTTAGCAAAGAGAGTGGAAATTGAAAGAATGGAGATGCTAAAAAATAAGACTAAGTTTTTCATAAGATTAAAGTTTTAGTATTTATTGGTAATCAATAAATCTGCCAAACAAAAAAAGCCACTCAATTTTGAGCGGCTTTAATATTAAAAAATTAAGTAAATTACTTCTTATTTTGTTGGTCTTTAATAGTCTTTTTGTCGATATCTACTTCATTTGTTTTCTCATTTCTATTACCCAATTCTCCTAAAGGATTATCAACATCTTTATTTTTTCTTTCTCTATGATTATCTTCTATACGTCCCATAATTTCTAGTTTTAAAGTGTTCTATAAAATTAAAAATTAGAAAGGATAAATTCTATTAATGCTTTTATAAACTCTTGTTAAGTGTTTGTGAATTGATTTTTTTCTTGCTCTAAACATGTGGTTATAGCTGCTTGCAATGAAATTGTTTGAAACATATTATTAACGAAAAAAAGTTTTTCAAACTGAAAATTTAAAAAGGATGATTTAGAACAACACACCACATAATAATTTTCAATTCCATTAATTTTTTTGAAAAATTTCAACCAGTCTACAGGGCTTACGGAGTAATCATGAACTCTATTAGATATATAATTAACTTTTGAATTGACAGGGTAATAGTCTAACGCTAAGTTTATAATTTGTTGACAGTTACCCCAATTCACATTCTCTCCCTCGTTGATTTCTGCTACAATAAATTTATTAAAAAAATAAAATGTACCAATTTGTAATTTATGTGTCTTTTTAACCTCGTTAAAGTATTTGGTATCTCCTAACTTTATTTTCATATTTTATTTTTAGCAGTGAATTGTTAAAATTACGTGCTAAAAATTTATGTAGTGTTAATTTTTTATAAAATCTGAAATAAAATCTTCAAAATTATCTTTTTTATTCTTTAAAAATTTAATAAACGCTGAACCAATAATAGCTCCGTGAGCGTGTGATGTTGCTTGTTTAAACGTTTTTTTATTGCTAATTCCAAACCCTACAATTTGCGGAGTCTTTAATTGTAAATTATTTATTCGCTCAAAATACTTAAGTTGCTCATCACTAAAGTCATTTTTCCCTCCAGTAACACTTGCCGAACTTACCATATAAATAAAACCTTTAGAAACTTTATCTATTTTCTTTATGCGTTCTGTAGGGGTTTGGGGAGTTATTAAAAAAACGTTTATAAGACCATAAGATTCAAAAATAGTTTGATATTCATTTTGATAAACCTCTAAAGGAAGATCTGGTATTATTAATCCGTCAATGCCCGTTTCTTGACATTTCTTGCAAAACTCCTCTACACCATATTGAAATATCGGATTAAAATATCCCATAATTATTAAAGGAATATTCACGCTTTCGCGGATATTTTTAAGTTGTGTAAAAAGCAAATCTGTAGTCATTCCATTTTTAAGCGCCTGGGTAGAACTAGCCTGAATGGTAGGGCCGTCTGCTAAAGGATCGCTAAATGGCAATCCTATTTCGATCATATCTACACCACTATTTTCTAAAGATTTAATAATAGAGGTGGTGTCATTTAATTGAGGAAAGCCTGCGGTAAAATATATAGAGAGAATTTTTTTATTCTCTTGTAAGCGTTTATTTATTCTATTCATAACTATTTTTTTTTGCGTTAGGGGTAGAAGCGGCATCCTTTTGAGTTGATAAACGAAAAAGATACAGCGAATAACCCGCCCGAACGCCCTTAATATTTAAAATAATCTATATAGGTTTGTAAATCTTTATCGCCTCGACCAGATAAATTAATTACTACAATATCATCTTCTTTAAATGTTTTTTGTTCTAAAAGTGCCAAGGCATGTGAGGTTTCGATAGCTGGTATTATCCCTTCTAATTTAGATAATTGTAATCCCGCTTTCATCGCATCCTCATCTGTAATAGCAACAAAATCGGCTCTTTTAGATTGAAACAAATGTGCGTGTAAAGGTCCCACGCCTGGGTAATCTAAACCTGCTGAAATAGAATAAGGCTCGGTTATTTGTCCGTCTTTACTTTGCATAAGCAAGGTTTTACTCCCGTGAATAATTCCTGTTCTTCCCAAAATTGAGGTGGCTGCACTTTCACCAGAATTTACACCTTTACCTGCGGCTTCTACAGCGATAAGTTTTACGTTTTCTTCCTCTAGAAAATGATAAAAAGCTCCTGCAGCATTACTGCCTCCGCCAACACAAGCGATGACATAATCTGGATTTTCCTTTCCCTCAACTTCCAAAAGTTGCTTTTTTATTTCTTTAGAAATGATACTTTGCAGACGAGCAACTAAATCTGGATAGGGGTGAGGACCAACTACAGAGCCTATAATGTAATGCGTATCTGTAGGATTACTTATCCAATCTCTAATCGCTTCATTGGTAGCATCTTTTAATGTTTTACTCCCCGATTTTGCAGGTATAACTGTAGCGCCTAACATTTTCATGCGGGCAACATTTGGTGCTTGTCGTTCTATATCTATGGCTCCCATATAGATAACACAAGGTAAACCCATTAAGGCACAAACAGTAGCTGTGGCTACTCCGTGCTGACCTGCTCCAGTTTCGGCAATAATTCTTTTTTTTCCTAAACGTTTGGCTAATAATATTTGCCCCACCGTATTATTCACTTTATGGGCTCCAGTATGACAAAGGTCCTCTCTTTTTAAATATACTTTAGTTCCATAAGTTTCGCTTAGACGTTTGGCATAATAAAGCGGAGTAGGGCGACCCACATATTGTTTTAGCAAATCTTGAAACTCTTCTTGAAATTCTTCGTCGCCAAGAATATTTAAGTATTGTTCTTTTAATTCGGTTAGATTGGGTTGTAGCATTTCGGGGACGAAAGCTCCTCCAAATTCGCCGTAATACCCTTTTTCGTCTATATGATAAGAATTTTTCATTGCAATAAATCTTTAAACTGTTTTAATAAAACAATATTTTTAAATCCAGAAGCTATTTCAAATTTGCTATTTAAATCTACTCCCGCTAGAGGTAAAGAAGACTGTTCTATTTTTTTAATTTCTTGTATGTGCTCTATAGTAATTCCTCCGCTTAAGAAAAATGGATGCTGGTAAGTATAATTCTGCAAAATACCCCAATTAAAAGTTACTCCATTACCACCATAGTTTTTCCCTTTAGTATCAAATAAAAAATATGTAGTTGCTTTTATGTAAGGAGTCAAAGTTTCAAAATCGAATTCTTCATCTACAGAAAACGCCTTAATGACTTCTAAATTTTCATTTTTTAGTTTATCGCATAACTCAACAGTTTCTTCTCCATGCAATTGAACCGCTTGTAAACCAAAAAGCTCAGCTTTTTCCATAATATGATCATAATCTTCGTTTACAAAAACTCCTGTCTTTTTAATTTCTTGCGATAAATTTTCAGGAATCTGTGTAATGTAACGTGGAGAATCTTTATAAAAAATGAAGCCCATATAATCAGGAGAAAGTGCGGCAACTTCTTTGATGTTTTCTGATTCTCTCATTCCGCAAATTTTAATTTTCATAGATATTTTTTTAGTGGATGAGTTGAGTAACTTCTTCTATAAATTTTTGTGCAGCATCTCCAGGGGTATTAGTTTTCATAAAATGTTCACCAATTAAAAAACCATTAAAGCCTGCTGCGTGCAATTTCTGTATCGCTTTCGCGGAATTAATACCGCTTTCTGAAATTTTTACTATGTCATTTGGGATGTGCTTAGCCAGTAAAAGACTATTGTCAATATCAACTTCAAAAGTTTTTAAGTTTCTATTATTTACTCCTACGAGTTGAACTGGAGCATCTAAATTTTGATCTAATTCTTTTAAATTGTGTACCTCTAATAAAACTTCGAGGCCTAAATTCTTAGCTAAAGAGCTAAGCGTAAACACCTGCTGTTGGGTTAATGCTGCAGCAATCAGTAAAATTGCATCGGCGCCATATGCTTTAGCTTCTAAAATTTGATATTCATCAATAATAAAATCCTTTCGTAAGAGAGGAAGCTGAGTGGTAGCTCTAGCAAGTAATAGATCCTCTAGAGAACCGCCAAAAAAACTATTATCTGTTAATATCGAACTTCCGCTAGCTCCTGCACTTTCATAACCTGCTAAAACGTCTTGAATTTGTAAAGATTGATTGATACTTGCCTTAGAAGGAGACCTTCTTTTATGTTCTGCGATGATGCCAAAACCTAACGAATTATTTTTTATACGTTCACTAAGAGAAAAAGGTGCTCTTTTAAAAAGCTCACTTTTTTCTAATTGATGATTAGAGACTATGCTACTTTTTAAAGCGACTTCTCTTTCTTTTTGAGCAATTATTTTTTCTAAAATAGTTTTCATTTAGAGACTAATTTTTTGAAGTTGCTTTAAGGTTTCAAGAGCTTTTCCTGAAAGTAAGGATTCTTCAGCTAGAGCTAAAGCTTCCTCTATGCTTATTTGTTTAGAAGTAGATATCGCTAAAGCGGAATTTGCAATAACCACTGCATTTTGAGCAGATGAACCTTTTCCGTTAAGGATATTATAGAAAAGTTTTGTAGCTTCTTCTACCGAATTTCCTCCATATATTTCTTTAGCTTCAATTTTTTGAAACCCTAATTCTTGCGGACTTAAAACGGCTTCCCTTTGATTAGTGTAAATTTTGGTATCTCCTGTTAATGAAACTTCATCATAACCATTTAGTGCATGAACAATGGTATATTTTTTTGAGGTATTTTGATAAAGATAGTGATACATTCTTGCTAACTCTAGACTAAACACACCCACTACTTGCTTTGTAGGAAACGCAGGATTAACCATTGGGCCTAACATATTAAAGAAGGTTTTCACAGCTAAATCTTTTCTAACAGGAGCCACAGCTTTCATCGCTGGGTGAAATAATGGAGCATGTAGTACACATAAATTCGTTTCTTCTATACAACGTTGTAAAAAAGCCTCTTCATTAGAAAATTTGATCTCCAAAGATTCTAAAACATTACTGCTTCCGCTTACAGAGGATACACTGTAATTACCGTGCTTGGCTACCGGAATACCTGCTCCTGCAGTTATAAAAGAAGCAAGAGTAGAAATATTAAAAGTATTTTTATGATCCCCGCCAGTACCACATAAATCTATGGGTTGGTAAGCAGATAAATCTATAGAAATACAGAGCTCCAACAACGCATCTCTAAAACCTTCTAATTCCTGAACTCTAATACTACGCATCATATAAGTAGTAAGAAATGCTGCAATTTGAGTAGTATTAAAATTGCCTTTAGAAATTTGAATAAGGCTTTCTTTGGCTTCTTCTTTACTTAAAATTTGATGATGTGTTAATTTATTTAAAGTGTTTTTCATGACATTTCTTTAAGCGTGGTTCACCCAGTTTTCTAATATTTTCTTTCCTAATGGAGTAAGTACAGATTCTGGATGAAATTGAACTGCAAAAACAGGAAAGTCCCTATGTTTTATAGACATAATTTGTCCGTTTTCATCATAAGAGGTTGGGATGAGAGCATCAGGGAGTTGCTCCACCACCCAAGAATGGTAGCGACCTACATCTAATTTCTTTGGTAAATCTTTAAATAAAACAGAATCTTCTTCTATTACTTCTATAGAAGTTGACACGCCGTGATAAACCTTGTTGAGGTTAATAAGTTTACCTCCAAAAACTTCGGCTATGGCTTGCTGTCCAAGACATACACCTAACATAGGTTTGGAGTGACCGTAAGTTTTTATAATTTCTTTTAATAAACCTGCTTCATCGGGAATGCCTGGTCCTGGAGATAATAAAATTTTGTCGTATTCTTCTGCCTCTTCAAGGTAGAGCTCGTCATTCCGTTTAACGGTAACTTGACAGTTGAGGTCTTCTAAATAATGGACTAAATTATATACAAAACTGTCGTAATTATCTATGACTAAAATCTTTTTCATATTAAAGTTGTGTTGCGATATTTAAAGCTTTGGTAAGCGCACCTAATTTATGATATACTTCTTGCAATTCATTTTCTGGAGTAGAATCAGTTACAATTCCTGCTCCTGCCTGCCAATGTAGTTGATGGTCTTTACTTAAAAAGGTTCTTATCATAATGGCGTGATTAAAGTTTCCTTTAAAATCCATTACTCCAATTGCCCCAGCATAAAAAGTTCGGTTAACGGTTTCATATTTTTCTATAAGTTGGAGCGCTTTGTGTTTTGGTGCTCCGCTTAGTGTCCCTGCAGGAAAAGTATCGGCTACTAATTGCAAACTAGGAATATCTTTTTTCTTTTTCCCTGTCACTTTACTCACCAAATGAATAACGTGAGAAAAAAACTGAATTTCTCTGTAGGTTTCTACTTTAACTTCAGAAGAGTTTCTACTTAAATCGTTTCTGGCTAAATCGACCAACATTACATGTTCGCTATTTTCTTTAGGATCTTTTGCTAGTTGTTGCGCGGCGGCAGCATCCTTTTCATCATCTCCTGTACGTTTTATGGTTCCTGCGATAGGGTGAATTTCTGCCATATCATCTTGTATGACTATTTGTGCTTCTGGAGAGCTTCCAAAAATTTTAAAATTTCCATAATCAAAGTAGAATAAATAGGGAGAAGGATTAACGCTCCTTAAAGCTCGGTATACATTAAAGTCGTCTCCCTTATATTTTTGAGAAAAACGTTTAGAAAGTACAAGTTGAAAAACATCTCCGCGTGCACAATGTTCTTTAGCTTTTAAGACATTATTGCGGTAGGTTTCATCATCTATATTAGAGGTGATTTCTCCATCAAGTTCAAAGTTAAATTCGGCAAAATCTTGAACAGTGATTAAGTTATAGAGTTCTTCTAAATTATCTTCTTTTTGGTAAGTATGAGAAAATAAATAAGCTTCATTATTAAAATGATTAATAGCGATAATATTTTGATAAACTGCGTAATACATGTCTGGAATATCAAGCTTATTTTCTTTTTGCTGAATAGATACTTTTTCAAAATACCTCACTGCATCATAACCCGTATAACCAAATAAACCATTATGAATAAAGGAGTAAGATTCATCTTGAGTTTGAAACATTTCCGCGAAAGCTTGAATTTCTTCCATTACATTAACTTCTTCTGTAATAGCTTTCTCCGTTAACTTCCCATCTGGAAATTGCATATTAATCATTTCATTTTTAACTTCTATAGAAGCAATAGGATTACAACAGATGTATGAAAAACTATTATTATTGGCGTGGTAATCACTACTCTCTAATAGTAGACTGTGAGGGTATTTGTCTCTTAGTTTTAAGTAAATACTCACCGGAGTGATGGTATCGGCAATAATTTTTTTGGAGGAAGTGGTTAGCGTATACATAGTAAATTTTAAATTTAAAGCATGAAAAAAGGCTTGTCGTGAATGACAAGCCTTTTTTATATAATAGATTATACAAACTAGTAGCTAGCTCACGACGTTTGACGTAAGTTATTCCACCACCAAGTATGTACAGTTTTTGTAAACATGACTGCAAAGATAGAAACGTTTTGTTTCTCTACAAGAATTTAATTAAAATTTAAGATTTACATCTAAGATAAAATCATCATAAATCATGTTGTCTCCCAAGTTATCAAAGAAACTTCCAGAACCATATTTTATCCCGAATTTAGTTCTATCGATTGTTAGTTTAGCTGTAGCTGAATTTTCCATCACATTCATATCAAAACTGGTAAGTTCTGTTTTCCCCTTAATGGTCATCTTACCTGATACAGCATAAATGTTCCCTTTCTTAATCACATTTGTAATGTTAAACATTGCTTTGGTATGATCTTTTACACCAAAAAAATCATCAGATTTTAAGTGACCTTCTAATTTTTGTTTTCCTTCTCCTTTAAGATCGGTTACATTGATAGTTGTCATATCAATTATGAAACTTCCTCCAGTAAGTTCATTCTGTTCAAAATTTAGATAACCTTCTTGCAGTTCGATAGTTCCTGTATGAGAACCAGTTAATTTTTCTCCTGTCCAAGTGATTTTACTAGCTTGGGTATCAACTTTTTTGGTTTCTTTTTTTGTCGTTGTAAAAGCAACAGTAGCTAATACAATTACTGCAGCCGCTAGGCCTTTTAAGTTTTTTTTCATGATTTCTGTTATATATTAATAAATAAATTTTCTTTAGATTTTCTTACTTTTTTGTTGTGTTGAGTTTCGTCTTCATCACTTCTATATCCTATAGTAGCTATGACAGAAGCAGTTAAACCTTTCTCTGTCAAGCCTAAAATTTCATTATAAGCTTTAGCATCAAAACCTTCCATAGGACAAGCGTCAATTTTCATTGTAGCACAAGCACTTAAAAGATTTCCTAAGCCAATATAAGTTTGTTTAGCAGCCCAAATAGCTTGTTGCTCTTCTGGTAACTGAAGAGTTGTTCCTTTAATAGTATCGCTATATCCTTTTAAGCTCTCCAAATCAATTTCTCTCACAGCACTTATATTTTGCATAAATTCATCTACATCTTTTTCGGTTACGTTAGTGTAGCTAGCAAAAACAATTACTTGCGAAGCATCTGTAATTTGGGTCTGATTCCAAGAAGCAGCTTTTAATTTTTCTCTAACATCGGCATCTTCAATAACTAAAACTTTGTAAGGTTGAAGTCCGTAAGAAGAAGCAGTTAGGCGAATAGCTTCTTTAATTTTCTCTAGGTCGTTTCCTTGTATTTTTTTGGTGCTATCAAATTTCTTTGTGGCATATCGCCAATTTAAATTCTCCAAGTATTTTTCCATAACTATTGTTTTGTTTTATTCTCTAAGTTTATTTAATAATTGATTTAAAGTTTCTACTTCTTTAACTGAAAGATTTTTAGTGCATCTTTCTTCAGCTTCGGTAATGATAGGATCTAACTCATCTAATAAAGACAAGCCTTTTTTTGTAATGGTGATTTCCACTTTTCTGCGATTATTTTCACATATAAAGCGTTCGGTTAATTTTTTTTCAATCAGTTTATCCACTAATCGGGTAGTGTTGCTCATTTTGTGAACCATTCTTTCTTGAATGGTTTGTAAGTTGGCAGGTTGACCTTTTTGACCTCTTAAAATTCGTAACACATTAAACTGTTGCATAGAGATACCAAAAGATTTAACGCTTTCGGCTACTTCCACATTAAGATTAGAACTTGTAACCCATAAATTAATAATCAATTCCTTTCTTGGACAAATAGGCTGATTTGATTTTATAAGTTCTTCTATATTCATAATTGTATTTACAATTGTTGTATGTACAAATGTATATTTTTAAATGTTTGTAAGTCTAAAATTAGTGTTAAACTTTTTTTTAAGTTCGTATACTAGTTCTGCGAGAATTAACTATAAAATAGTAAATTTGTCATCTAATAAATTAACATACCCATGAAAGACTTAACACAAGAAGAATGGCAAAAAGCTATTGATAATGAAGCTAATGTAGAGATTTTAGATGTAAGAACTCAAGAAGAGTGGGATGAAGGTTATATTCCTAGTGCAACTTTAATAGACATTCATCAACCCCAAGAATTTATGGATGCCGTAAATCAATTAGATAAGTCGAAAGAATACTATATTTATTGTCGCTCTGGCGGAAGAAGTGCGCAAGCGTGTCAAATTCTAGATCAAATGGGGTTTGAAAACACCTATAACTTGCAGGGAGGATTTTCCAATTGGGAAGGAGCCAAGAAAAAAGATTAAGTAGAATGCTTATAAGACTATTTCTTCTATTATTTACGTTTTCTATTCTTGCAGGATGTGAACCTAATAGAGTCAAATCTATAACCCCAACGGAGTTAGAAGATATGGTTAATGATAGTGAAGAATTTCACTTAATAGACCTTAGAAATAAAACAAGTTTTGATATAGAACACTTAAAAGGAGCGGTTAATGTTGTCTTTGATGATCAATTCCTAATAAATATGAAGGAGTTTGATAAAGATAAAACTGTAGTGCTTTACGCGGAAAATAATGATGAAAGTATGAATGCTTCTATGTTATTATTTGATGAAGACTTTAAGCTTGTATATTTTTTCCTGAATGAGTACTCTAGTTGGAAAAATGATATTAATATAAATTAACTATGAAAAAAAGATTATTAGTTATTGCAACTATGGTTTTAGCTCTTTTGGTGTTTAACTCTTGTGCCGAGGAGAAAACCTCTCAAATACAAATGGTGTCTAAAGAAGAGATGAAAGACATCATAAAGTCAGATCATACTCAATTAATAGATGTAAGAACTATTAAAGAGTTTGAAGCAGGACATATTAAAGGAGCTCAAAATATAGTCTATGATGAAGATTTTGCTAATAAGATCTCTCAATTAGATAAGCAACAACCTGTGGCCGTATATTGCCATACAGGAGGGAGAAGTGCAAAATGTGCTACTATTTTAAAAGAAGCAGGATTTGAAAAGATTTATGATCTTGAAGGTGGTTTTGAAGCTTGGACTTATAAAGATAATTTAGAGTAAATTACTCTAGCTAATCAAAGTTTAAAAGCGGAATTAATTTAATTCCGCTTTTTTTTTATTTCTATAAGTAACGTTCATTTAATATTTGTAAATGATGCAACTCGTGACCAGAAATCACTAAACCTATAGCACCTACCGATACCATTAGGTTATTTGCATTTCCAATTTTTTCAAGTATGGGTTGTGAAAATGATTTGAATAATAGGCGAGAACTTTTTCTTTGTGCAATATATTCTTCTAGTAGATTTTCCAACATACGATCATTAGCATTCGATTCTTTTACAAAATCTTCGTGATCATAACCAGGTAAAACGGTTTTATCATTCCGAGCAAATCGTAACGCACGTCCACAAAAAATTCTTTCAGTATCAATTAAGTGCAATAAAATTTCTTTAGGAGTCCACTTGTTTTCTGCATAACGATATACTTCTTTATCATTAGGGAGTTCTTTATAAAATTGTATCACTTTATTTTTAGAATAATCTAAGCTTTCAAGTAAAGAGAGACCAGGTACTTTTTCTAAATAATTTTTGAGGTAATGATCAAAATCTGATGATGGTAAATTAGAAACTTTCATGTTTTTTTTACTAAAATACACATTGTAGTTTAATTATTAATCGTAATATTGCAATATATAAATGATTAAATGGGAATTACCAAGTCAGAAATATTTACACCGCAACAAAATAGACTCGCTAGTCTTGCCAAAGTATTGGGACACCCTGCGCGTATTGCTATTTTAGAACAGTTATTTAAAATAAAAACCTGTGTTTGTGGAGATTTAGTAGAAGAGATTGGTTTGGCACAGCCAACTATATCTCAGCACCTTAAAGAACTTAAAAATATAGGTTTAATTAAGGGTGAAATTACTGGTACAAGAGTTTGTTATTGTATAGATGTAGAGAATTGGGAAGAGATGAAAAATACTTTAAGTAGTTTTTTCGACTTATCATTACCAGAGAATCATTGCTGTTAAAAAAATTTAATTATAATCATCGTAATATTACGATTAAAAAATCAAATTATGAATTTAGAAGAATTTAAAAATCAGTTGTCAGCATTAGAAAAGATATATTTTCAGTTGCCTTCTGGTGCGTTAGTCCCTTCGCATTTTCACGTTACGGAAGTAGCTAAAGTAGAGAAAGAGTTTGTGGATTGCGGAGGAGAATTCCGTAAAGAAGAAAAAATAAGCCTACAACTATGGGAAGCAGATGATTATGACCATAGGTTACATCCTGAAAAACTAATCGCTATTTTAAAAACTGCCGAAAGTACTTTAAGCTTAAAGAATGTAGATATAGAAGTAGAATACCAAGGAAATACTATTGAAACTTATGATTTAAATTTCAGCAAAGGAGAATTTTTATTGGTATCTAAAAAAACAGATTGTTTAGCAAAAGACCAATGTGGCATACCAGAAAAGAAACTAAAAGTAGAATTAAGTGGAATGACAAATAATGCATGTGCGCCAAATTCTGGTTGCTGTTAATTTTTAAGTTATGAAAAATTTACTGTATTCAAATTTAGTGGATTATATCGATCAACTATCGATTGAAAGCTTACCTCAAGAAAGAAAAAAGATTTTAGATACTTTAGCTGAATTTATTCAGGGAAAAATAGATAATAATGAAGTTTGTAACCTTAATTTTATCTGTACTCATAATTCACGTAGAAGCCATCTAGGTCAAGTTTGGGCACAAAGTATGGCTAGTTATTTTAATGTTTTTCCTTTTTATGCTTATTCTGGAGGAACAGTGGCTACAGCGATGCATAATAATATTGGTTTAGCATTAAAGGAAGTAGGTTTTTCAATCGAAAACTTAGCTGAAATGGAAAATAGTGTTTACGCTATTTCATTAGGAGAAAATTTACCTAAGGTAATTGGTTTTTCTAAAGTGTACGATCATTCATTTAACCCGAAGACTCAATTTGGTGCCATTATGACTTGTTCTCAAGCAGATGAAGGTTGTCCTTTTATCGCTGGAGCGGAAAAACGAGTAGCATTAACCTATGACGACCCCAAAGAGTTTGATGGTATGCCCAATGCACTTGAAAAATACAAAGAAAGAAGTGAGCAAATAGCTACCGAAATGAAATATGTTTTTACTAAAATTAAAAATTAAGAAATGAGTAGTAAGAAACGTTTAGGTTTTTTAGACCGTTATTTAACTTTATGGATTTTTGTAGCCATGTTGATAGGTGTAGGCTTAGGATATTTTTTTCCAAGCTTCCCAGAAATAGTAAATTCTTTTCAAAAAGGAGCTACAAATATTCCCATTGCCATTGGTCTAATCTTAATGATGTATCCGCCATTAGCGAAAGTTAATTATGCTTTATTACCAAAAGTTTTTAAAGATGTAAAAGTACTCTCGGTATCTTTAGTGCTCAATTGGATTATTGGACCTGTGTTAATGTTTGTATTGGCTATTATCTTTTTACAAGATCATCCAGAATATATGGTCGGGTTAATTTTAATAGGATTAGCACGATGTATTGCCATGGTTTTGGTGTGGAATGATTTAGCTGAAGGAAGCAGTGAATATGGAGCAGGTTTAGTTGCTCTAAATAGTATATTTCAAGTTTTTGGATATAGTTTTTATGCGTGGTTATTTATTACAGTCTTGCCTCCTTATTTTGGTTTTGAAGGTGCTATTGTAGATATTTCTATCGCTACTATTGCCGAAAGTGTTGCTATTTATTTAGGAATTCCTTTCTTACTAGGGATGTTAAGTAGGTTTTTTCTAGTAAAACTAAAGGGAGAAGCTTGGTATAATAATACTTTCTTACCTGCTATTTCACCACTAACCTTAATAGCTCTTTTATTCACTATTGTAGTGATGTTTTCACTTAAGGGAGAATATATAGTGAAACTACCAGGAGACGTATTGCTTATTGCTATTCCATTACTTATTTATTTTGCGCTTATGTTTTTAATAGGTTTCTTTATAAGTAAAGCGATGGGAGCAACTTACGATAAAAATGCAGCCATTGCATTTACAGCTGCGGGAAATAATTTTGAATTAGCCATTGCCGTAGCTATAGCAGTTTTCGGTTTAAATTCTGGACAAGCTTTTACAGGAGTAATAGGTCCGCTTGTTGAGGTTCCTGCTCTTATTTTATTAGTCAGGGTTTCCTTTTGGTTGAAGAAAAAGTATTATAAGTAATCAATATTCTATATAAAAAATCCCATAAAATTTAAGTTTTATGGGATTTTTTTTGATTAATTATTTGCTTAACGGCCTATTTGATAAAGTAGTATAGCGGTACCAAAACGGCTTTTCTAATTAAGAATCTCTTTGTTTAGATTATGCTCAAAAAAATTAAATAATATCTTTTTTAAAGTTCTTACTTGATTAATATGAGTGATTAGTTTTTGTTTAAAATTAAAGTGTTCATTTAGAAAAAAAGTTTCACATTGAACGTCTTCGCATTCTACAATATCTTCAGACTTATTTTTAAACTCTATTAGCTTTAGTTTAAAATGAGCATTCTTATCAGTAATATGTTTTATTGATTTTAAAATATAGGAACCATCTTCTTCATTTGCATTGGCTTTTCTAATTAGATTAGAATCTAAAAGTTTAGAAAAGAATACAAGTTCTTGTTCTACAAACTTTATTTCTTTCGTCCATTCATTAATATCTTTTTCAAGATTCAGTTTTTGAATATCATCATCATCATGATGTTCTTGTATAGGATTGTCCATGGTATTTATGAGGTCTGGGTTACATCAATAATTTTAATGGTACTTTCACCAGATGGGAAGTGCCAAGTAATTTCATCATCTTTAGCATATCCAAATAAAGCAAGCCCCATAGGTGCTAAAAAAGAAATTTTATTGTTTTTAAGATCGCTATGTTCTGGAGTTACTAGTTGGTATGTTTTTTCTAAAAAAGGAGTTTTTATAGTTACACAAGAATTGAATCTTATTACATCATTTGGTAATTTATCCTTTTTTACAATTTGAGCTTTTGTAAGCTCTTCCTTTAATTTTGATATAGAGGTTTTATAAGTATCATCTTTTTGGTATTTTCCCATAGAGATAATTCTTTTGATTAAATCATACTCTTTCTTTTCTATGATTAAAGTGTTGTATTTCATATCTATAACATTAATTAAAAAAGTACTTGCAGTGGCCTACTACATTTATTACTAAATGCAGTTGTTTAGTTTAAAATTAAATTTTCCAAAATTTATTATATAATTGACGGGACACCACAAGCACTTTTAATCATACTTCTTATGGGAAAATTCCGCGTTGAGTATAGGCTAATTCTATACGATTAATGGCAATAATATATGCTGCCGTTCTCCAATCTACTTCATTTTCTTCTACTGCTTTTTCTACGCGTTTAAAGTTTTCAGTAAGTTTTTTCTCAATTTTTTGCATCACTTCATCCAATTGCCAAATCTCACCGTGTCTGTTTTGTAACCACTCAAAGTAGCTGCCAATAACACCGCCAGAATTACACAAGATATCTGGAATAATTGTAATGCCTCGTTTTAATAAAACTTCTTCGCCTTCTGTTGTAATTGGACCATTTGCTCCTTCTGCAATTAAATTTGCTTTCACGCTAAGTGCATTATCTTGATTGATTTGATTTCCTAATGCAGCAGGAATAAGCACATCACACTCTAATCCAAAAAAGTCATCTGGCGCAATTTCTTCTGCTTCCGTAAAGCCTGCTATAGAACCTTTTCTTGGTTGTATATGTTCTGTTAAAGTAATTGGATCTATTCCTTCTTCTTTATATAAAGTTGCGTGGGCATCTTGTACAGCTATCAACCTAGCGCCTTCTTCTACCATAAATTGTGAAGCCCATTGACCTACATTCCCAAAACCTTGGACAATAAATGTTTTACCTTCTAAAGTTTTTCCCTGAGAAGCTAAATAAAGCTTGATGGTAAGAAAAACTCCAAAGCCTGTAGCACGATCTCTTCCTTCCAAACCGCCAGAACCTACAGGTTTACCTGTTACGATATGATTATTATGAGAACGTGATGAAGGAGATTTCGTAGACATGTAAGTGTCTAAAATCCAAGCCATAGTCTGTGGATTCGTGTTAACATCTGGTGCAGGAATATCTTGGTCTGGGCCAATATTATCTCCTAAAGCATAAGTAAACCTTCTAGTGATTCTTTCTAACTCTGCTAAAGAATGTTCTCTAGGATCTAATTGAATTCCTCCCTTTGCACCTCCAAATGGAAGACCTGCCAAAGAAGTTTTCCATGTCATCCACATTGCTAAAGCTTTAGCATCATCTACGTCTATAGTAGGGTGATAACGCAAACCTCCTTTGTAAGGACCTAATGCATTGTTATGTTGAACGCGGTACCCTGTAAATATTTTGACTTCACCATTATCCATTTTTACAGGAAAATGAACAATAATTTCGTTGTTGGTTATACCTAATATTTTTTTAATATTTTCATTAAGCCCCACAAGGTTAGCAACTTGATTATATTGTTGCATAACATTTTCATACATGGTAGCTGGTTTTTTTTCTTGAAGTGTACTCATATTTAGTTATGATTTTCGCAATACATTTTTAAATTGTGTTTCCAAATACATGTGATTCTTTCTAAGCAATCTATGCATAAACCCGAATCAATATTAACCTTATTAACTACAGGTTTTTCTTTTGTTAAAGTATTCATTAACCAGATTTTAGTGTTCTTTAAAACCCAATAGTCAATAGGTGTACCATTGTTTTTTTATTTGGGTAGTTAAACAATAAGTGTTTGTATATCAGTTGTTTGTTGATGTTTTTATTTTTGAAGAGATTGTGCCTATTGAGAGATTTTTACTCACAAGATTAATAATGTACCAGTTTTTAAATGGAGACTTGTTGTTTTTATAAACGGATTTAACGTAAAAAATTCTAAAACTAAAGTTAAATGCTAATGCTGTTCTTTTAACTAATTGTAAATTAAATAACTAATTAAAATTTATAATGATGAAAAAAATTACTCTAGCTTTAGTATTATTCAACTTAGGATTACAGGCTCAAACTTTTCCCGATCCATATTGCGATATAGACGATAGTGGTACCACAGTAGAAGAGATAACCTTAGTGAATTTTGGACAAACAAGTATCCCAAATAGTGATGCATCTTCCATTTTAATAGATGAAACAGCTACGATTGCAAATGTAGATCTCAGTGAGACTATTTCTGTTGCAGTTGAAGGAAACACATATGGAGATTTTGGCAATGAGATAGTTCTCTTTATTGATTGGAATCAAAATGAAATTTTAGATGACATAGATGAGGTTTATGAATTAGGTACGCTGACTAATTCTACCGGAAGCGATGGAATTTCTGTAAATATGAACATTACCGTACCTCCAAATGCTTTAACAGGAGAAACACGAGCGAGACTTACAAAAACCTATGCCGATGAAGATTCACCTGCTATTGTAGATCCTTGTGCAATAGAAATGGATGCGTTTGGTCAAGGAGCTTTCCCTGGTTATGGTCAAGCTTTAGATTTTACGATAGATGTAGGAGCGTTGCAAACCAGTACTTTTGATAAAAATGCCTTGTCGGTTTATCCTATACCAGCAAAAGAGGTGTTAAATATAGAATACAAAACTGCATTAAATTCCGTTAAGGTTTTCAACATTTTGGGACAGGAAGTATTATCTCAAAAAGTAGATGTAAATAAATCACAAGTAAATATTTCATCCTTAAATAAAGGAGTGTATATGGTTAAGTTATTTACGGAAGAAACTCAGCATAGCTTTAAAATAGTCAAGGAATAGAATAGTAAAACCACGTATCAAATAGCGAGTGCTTTTTTCATGAAAGTACTCGTTTTTTATTTCTTTATTCTAACTTACTTCGTAATGTTTTTCGATTGATCTTTAAAATCTCGGCAGCCTTAGTCTTATTATTATCTACCGAAGAAAGTACCTTTTGAATATATTGTTTTTCCATTTGCTCTAACGGAACAAATGTTTCTTTTCCAGTGGTTTCTATTTTATATTTAAAGTGTTTTGGAAGCTGAGGTAAATCTACTTGGTCTTCATTCATAATTGTTAATTTTTGAATGCAGTTTTCCAATTCTCGTATATTACCGGGCCAAGGGTAACGCTCAAATATTTCATAAATACGATCGCTTAGCTGTATTTTATCTTTGGCATACTCTTTAGCATATTTAGATAAAAAATATTGAACCAGTAGTGGGATATCCTCTTTGCGTTCGTGTAAGTTAGGCACATGTATATCTACCACATTTAAGCGATAGTATAAATCTTCTCTAAAAGTACCTTTTTGTACTTGTTGATATAGATCTTCGTTGGTGGCAGCAATAATCCTGATTTGAATTTTTTGAGGTTTTGTAGCTCCAATTTTAGTGACTTCCTTTTCTTGTAAAACTCTTAATAATCTAACTTGTACCGAAGCAGGAGCGGTACCAATTTCATCTAAGAAAATAGTGCCAGTATTCGCTGCTTGAAAGAAACCTTCTTTATTTTGGTTAGCTCCTGTAAAAGCGCCTTTTTCATACCCAAACAGTTCAGATTCTAATAAATTCTCGGGAATAGCGCCGCAGTTTACGGCAATAAAAGGATTTCCTGCAAACGAACCTTTATAGTGAATAGCGCGAGCAATAAGTTCTTTACCTGTTCCGCTTTCTCCTTGAATTAAAATAGTGGCCCGGTTATTTTTTACCCGTTCTATGCTTTCAATCACATTTTGTATGGAAGAAGATTTTCCTATTATCCCAGCATACACCATAGGAATATCTTGATCTTTCACAGATTTATCACCCAATTGAACTGGACTCGCTAATTTGTTTTTTAAAGATTTTTTTACTGAATTTTTTAATTCATTGCTCGTAAAGGGCTTTACTAAATAATCTGTAGCACCAGATTGGATCGCAGTCACTGCAGAGGTAACTGAAGGAAACCCCGTAATTACTAACTTTGGAAGAAAAGGATAATGCTCGCCAGCGTATTTTAGCAATTCTATACCATTAACTTCTGGCATTTGTATATCAGTAATCAACAAATCTATAGCAGATAATTTGAGAATATCTAATGCTTCCTTTACAGAAGAAGCTTTGTAAACATGATAATCTAAAGCTTTGAGATTCCGTTGAAGAACCTCTAACATATCATAATTATCATCTACAATTAAAATATTTTCTCGTTTTAGTGCCATTAATAGTGGTGTTTAGGAATACTTATTTTAAAAACTGTACCCTTGGGCTTATTTTTGCTAAAGGTAATACTTCCTTTATGACTTTTTATAATTCCGTGTACTACGCTTAAACCTAATCCAGATCCTTCTCCTACAGGTTTCGTAGTAAAAAACGGATCGAAAACCTTTTTAGCATATTTATCTGGAATACCTTTACCTTGGTCTGCAATCGTTATGTAGATGTTCTTTTCATCCTGCGTTAAGCTACAGGTTATTTTACTGTTGGTTGGAGAAGCATAGATGGCATTAATGAGTAGATTAAATAATACTTGAGTAAGTTGAATGCTATCTATTTGTGCTTCAATGTCTTCTTTTGCAATTAGTTTTACGCTTACTTCTGCTTTTTTGAAGTTTTGTCCCAGAAGACTTAAAGCTTGTTCTACTACAGGCTTTATATTAATATGTTCTCTGTTTTGTGGCATTTCACAAGCAAAAAACATAAGTTTCTTCACTACTTCTCGAGAAAAAATAGCAGCATCAATTATTTTTTTGCTGTCTCTTTTAATGGAGGGATCGGTTGTTTTTTCTTCAATAAACTCAGCAAAACCTAACATGTTTCCCAAAGGAGTGTTTAACTCGTGCGCAATACCTGCGGTAATCTCTCCCAAAATCGCAAGTCGATCATTACGTTGGGCACTGCGTTGTAACCACTCTTCTTTCTTTTGTTGTTCAATCTTCTCTAAAAAAATACTTACTTCGTGAGCTACCTTATTTAATAGTTTTTGTTCTTCTTCTAGAAAATCACTTGATTGAAATTGCGGAATAGGATAGTGAACCTTAATCTCACCAGCCCGTTTCTTAAATAGCGAAATATCACAAGATTGATGAACTGTATTTACAGGAATCTCATCGGTTTTTAAGTGATGTTTTAAAGCGTTAATTTCTACATATGCTGCATTGGGGTGACGCCAAGCTTTCTTTAAAACATGGGTAATCTTCTCCAAAATTATTTGAGGGTCTTGATGATCTTGCGATTGAAAAAGGGAAGAGATTTCATATAGACAACTTAATTCTTTTACTCTTTCAATTAAATTTTCATTTGCTCCCATATTCATTATTTTATTGCACTGGCGATTCAATATAATATAATTTTACTAACGCTTTTTTAAAATTTCAGATTTAGTTTAAAACTTTCATTTGTTCAACGATCTCTTGTAAATTGGTTTGAGCGTCTCCAAAAAGAAGCTGGCAATTTTCTTTTTCAAACAATTCGTTAGCAATACCCGCATAACCGGGATTCATACTTCGTTTAAATACGATGACGTTTTTACTTAAATGTGCTTTAATAATTGGCATACCATAAATAGAACTCTCTGGGGTGGTTTCCGCAACAGGGTTTACAACATCATTTGCCCCGATAACTAATAATAAGTCGTATTCTTGTATATAGTCATTGGCCTCGTGCATTTCTTTGAGGTAATTATAATCTATTTTTGCTTCGGCGAGTAACACATTCATATGTCCTGGCATCCTACCTGCAACAGGGTGAATAATGTAATCTAAGGTCTTATCTTGTCCGTGCAATAATTTTTGAAGTTGAAAACAAGTGTGTTGAGCCTGTGCTACAGCCATTCCGTAACCAGGAACAATTCCGATTTTCTTTGACAGAAGTAATTTAGTAACTGTTTCAGAAACATTGGTCTCCTGAATTACTTGCTGTTGAGATGTTTGGGCTCCCTGTTGTTTGCTTTTGTTAGAACCAGCAATAACTTTCCATAGAGATCTATTCATGGCTTTACACATTAGAATAGTTAAGAAAATTCCTGCGGCACCCACAAAAATTCCTCCAGCAATCATGGTTTTATTATCGTATAAAAGACCAGCTAATGCAGTGGCAATTCCAGTAATAGAGTTGAGTAAAGAAATCACTACAGGCATATCTGCACCACCAATGGGCATCACGAATATAATTCCGTAAAGTAATCCTAGTACTAATAAAATGAGGGTAAGGTGAAAAAATGAAATAGGTAAAACCGAAGCTGCAAACCCTATTGGTAATGCGACACAAATAATTACTAGAATTTTAGAAATCACATTGATAAATAAAGAATTACGATCTTTTAATTTTCCTGAAAGTTTTAAGTAGGCTATTATACTTCCTGAAAATGCAATTGCTCCAGTAATCGTTCCTAAATTTAAGAGAATTTGGGGTCCAATGGCTGTAGTAGTATTAATTTGTATGGCTTCGATCCATCCTAATAACATAGCGCATCCACCGCCAGTAGCGTTAAGTAGAGATACCATTTGTGGCATTCCAGTCATTTTAACTTTAAAAGCCATTTGCTTACCTACTACAATCCCTAGAACAATAGCGGTTAAAATAATACCCAAATTAGTGTAATTGATTTTCTCTGATATAATTCCCGTAAAAACACTAAGAATAGCAATTAGCATCCCAACAGCAGCTATGGTGTTTCCTTTACTGGCGTGCTTAGGGGAACTCATTAATTTAAGACCTGTGATAAAAGAGAACGAGGCTAATAAATAGCCAATATTCATAATGATATTCATAACTTTAATTAGATTTTGTGGTAAACATTCTCAACATTTTACGGGTCACTAAAAATCCTCCAGCGATATTAAGTGTTCCTAAAAAAACAGCTATTCCGCCTAGAATTAATATTCCTATATGAGCATCTTCAGGTAAATTAAGTACTATGGCAATGGCTCCTATGGTAATAACACCGCTAATGGCATTTGCACCAGACATAAGTGGTGTGTGTAAAACCGATGGTACGTTAGATAGTACTTCTATTCCAATGAAGATACAAAGGAGTACAATGTAAATCGCTTCTAAGTTATTTTGTAAAAATTCCATATTTTAATTATTATTCTTGATTAATTACTTGAGTAGCTTTAATAAGTTCGTTTTCTTCCCCTTTTTCGATGAGATGTTTTATAAAGTTGAAATAATTAGCAGACAATAATTGAGAAGCAGCTTTTGAAAGTTCTCTCGATAAATGAGAGTTTCCTAAAATTGTAGTGGAATTGTATGTTATCGTTTCGTTGTTTTTGGTTAAGCTACAATTACCACCTTGTTCTGCTGCTAGATCGATAATAACCGAACCAGAAGGCATATTTTGTACGGCGTTTTCTTCAATAAGAACAGGAGCTTTCTTTCCAGGAATATTCGCTGTGCATATCACTATGTTTGTAGATTGGAGTTGCTCGTTTATGCGATCTTGTTGTCGTTGCTTGTAATCTTCTGCTTGCTCTACAGCGTAACCGCCTGCATTTTTAGCTTCGGTATTTCCTTCAATTTCTATAAAATTAGCGCCTAAACTTCTTACTTCTTCTCCAGCAGCTTTTCTTACATCGAAAGCGTGTACAATGGCTCCTAATCGTTTTGCGGTAGCAATAGCTTGTAAACCTGCAACTCCAGCGCCTAAAACTAAAACCTTAGCAGGTTGTAAAGTGCTTGTGGCTGTCGTAATCATAGGAAAAACTTTAGAGTATAACTCCGTTGCTTTTAAAACAGCTTTATATCCAGATAGAGCATCTAAAGAAGATCGCACATCCATCGCTTGTGCTAAAGTAGTTCTAGGAAGTTGGTCTAAACTGTAAACCTTTGCTTGTAGTTTTTTAAACTTTTCAAGCCGCTCAGAAAAATATAAAGTATTATAGATACCAATAAATGTGGTGTGAGGGGTAACGTTATCTTTTTCTTCTATCACATCGTTTATAGAAAGAATAAAGTTTGCCTTTTGTAAGATATGAGCTTTAGTTTCTATAGTAGCTCCTGCAGAAATATATTCGGCATCTGTTATATTTGCTCTTAAACCGTAGTCTTTTTCTACTTGAATAACAAGTTCATATTTTTCAATTAATTTTTTTACCTCTTGAGGAAGAAAGGCAAGTCTTGTTTCTTGAAAGGACTCTTTTAGAAGCCCAAAATAATGTTTCATAAATGATATAAATATGTGATCAGCTTATTTTAAAGCTAGGACTAGCCAAGTTTTATACCATCTTGAGAAAAGATCTACTTTTGGTTTTTAATTTACTGAATATTAGAATTTTGTATTTTTTTAGTGAAATTTTTCACTGGGTAGAAATTACTCGCTTGAATAGTAGTGTGCCAAATAGTGAAGAAGATGAAAAGATATTTTACTTGGTGTGGAAAAGCTCAAAATTTGGAAATAAAAAAACCCTAAAACGATAATAAAAGTTTTAGGGTTTTGTAGTGACCTTGCCAGGATTCAAACCTGGAACCTCCTGAGCCGTAATCAGGTGCGCTATTCAGTTGCGCCACAAGGCCGTTTTGCGGGTGCAAATATATTCCTTTTATATAAAACTACAAAGTTTTCTGTTTTAAAATTCAAATTTTAATTGTAAAAACTTCTGGCTATCTTCGAAAACTCCAAAATTGACTCCTATGAATATTGAATCATTAGTAAGAACTATACCCGATTTTCCTAAGAAAGGGATTAGTTATAAAGATATTACTCCGCTTTTACAAGATTATAAAGTTATGGAATATTGTGTGAAGAAATTTGCAGCGCAAATAGATTCACCAATAGACAAAGTAGTAGGAATAGAGTCTCGAGGTTTTTTCTTTGCTACTTTATTGGCAAAAGAGTTAAAGGCAGGTTTTGTTCCGATAAGGAAATCGGGGAAACTGCCTTATAATACCTTAAAAGAACCTTATGATTTAGAGTACGGTCAAGATGAGTTAGAAATTCACGAAGACGCGATTCTAAAAGGAGAAAAAGTCTTAATTCATGATGATGTTCTAGCTACTGGCGGTACCGCTAAAGCTGCTTGCAATTTGGTAGAACGTTTAGAAGGAGAGATTATTCAATGTAATTTTTTAATTGAGCTTACTTTTTTAGAAGGGAAAAATCAATTAGAAGGAAAAGACATCTTCTCGCTTATAAAGTATTAATTTTCTAATAATCTCTGATTGGGGTTTGCTCCAGCGTGTTTAGTAACCCAAGCTTTCCAACCAATAATTGCCAGTTGAAATTTGCTAGCATTTCTTAAGTCGAGCCCTTTTTTGGTATAATTGGGCAAAATGGCTTTATTGAGTTTAGATAAACCTCTAAATATTGATGTTTTAAGTCCCATGGTTTTTCTTTTAAAAATACAAAATCCCTGAAAGACAAGCTTTCAGGGATTCATATTTTAAGAAAATTATAGGTTTTTACTTGGTTGTGATGACAATTGCTCCGTCTTTAGCTTTTTTTCCAAATTTTTCAATAGCTTTTTTACCTTTTATTGTAAGGATGCTTTTAATCTGATCTGGGTTTAGCTCACTAAGTTGTCTTCTTGTGATTTCTGTTCCATCAAGAATAATAAGCATACTTCCGTTATGCAGATCGGGGTTAGAAGCTAAAAATTCTTCGGGCGAGATAGAGTTTCCATCTCCATCTTTATGGATTTGAAAATCTATTAGTTTTTTTCCGTTTGTATTTATGTTAAATTTAAGGGCGGCTTCTTTTTCTGTATAGATAGTTAATTCTTTCAGGGTTTCAGGAGAAATAAGCTTAACGTTTTTTTGATCAGCTTTAACTCCATTGATGGAATATATGTACTCTTTTTGTTTTTCTTTTTTGGGTAGTGCTTTTATTGCTACTTCAATCTGTTCTTTAATTTCATCTTTTAAAGTAATATCAATAATGCCATATTTAGCTTTATTTCCGTATTCACTTATAGCGTTCTGCTTCTTAATTATATTTATATTTTCAATATTTTCAGGTTGGAGTAAACTCAATTCCTTAGTATTAGATTCTTTTCCATTAATGATGATAAGTGGACTTTGTTTACTAGTTCTTAAAGCGTTTTTAATATTTTCATTCATATTAGGAGTTTGAATTGCAGGAATCTCCCCAATAATTATAGCCCCGTCTTTTGCTTTTTCTCCGTAGATATTCTGTGCTTCTTCGGGCTTTAATATTTCAGATGTAATTGTAGAATTGTTATTGATAGTATAAGGTTTGTCTTGTGATTTATTTATCTCTTTTCCATTAATAATGATCAAGGGGTTTTTGCCTAGTTTCTGTCTTTGATCTTCAACATGCTTTCCAGTAACTCCTTTAGCGGAAATATAGACGCTTGTATCATCTTGGAATTTAATAAGAAATTGGTCTTGTAATGCTAGTATTTTTATAGAAACTATTTTTTCTAGGCTAAGGTTTTTTATGTAGTTTCTGTTTTCTTTAAATTTGGTAAGAATATCTAAAAGAATAATCTCACCATCTTTTTTTCTTTTTACGAGAAACTTAATTTTTCCATATTTCGAGTCGTTTTTAAGAGATTGTTCAATACTTTTTAGTTCCGAATCAGAGGTGTATTTAGTAATTACATATGTTTTTTTAGTAGTTGAGGTTGTCTTTTGCTGCTGAGTTTTATCAATTTCTTGAAGATGATTAACTGAAGCGTTTTTAACCGACTTTGTCCCTTCTGTAATTAATTCTTTATGAGAAAGGTTTTCATTCTCATGACGTACCCTGGATTGATTTTCCGCTAAGGGAATAAATTTTATTTCTTCTTTTACATTGAAACTCCATAAAAACAGACTTAATAAAGGTAAAATAAGAATAGATTTGGCCCAAGCATATTTGGACGATGCATTTTTGTGTAACATAACAATTCGTTTTTTGATTAATGATTGATAGAATGAATTGCCTAAACTAGGCGAGTGATGATGATTAGATGTTTTTAATAAGGTAAGTGCATATTCTTTTTGGTCAACGTTGTTTTTTGTGGTAACATTTCTGTCTGCAATAAACTCTAAATTCTCTAGCATTTGTTTATTGTACCACCAAGCAAACGGATTGAACCATAAAAATACAAGCATGAGTTGATGTAGCATCACATCTATAGAGTGGTATTGCTTACCGTGAACTTTTTCATGCTCGATGATTAATTCTAGCTCATTTTTTTGATAGGAGGGTAGGTGATACCCAATAAAATGAAAAAAGGAAAACGGAGAGGTTTTTTTAGTTAATTCAATATGATAAAAACCTTCAGCATCTCTCTTTTTAGGTAGTCTTAAAATATTGAATAGGCTGAGTAACTGAAATAAAAACCTAATGCCTATAAAAATCACCCCAACAATATAAAGATTAAGTAATAGTTTTAACCAGTTAAATGATTCAGTTTCTGCTAAAGGAAAGTTTTGTACAGGAGAAGAACTAATTTCGTTTCCAGGTGAAAAAACCGAATTCGAAATAGGCTCAGTTTCAATATATGTAATTTGAGTAAATTCTAAAAACGGAAAACTAAAAGCGCACACCAATCCTAATAAAAGAAAGTAGCGATTACTCTCAAAATAGGTGTCTTTTCGTAAAGCGAAATAATATACGATAAAAAATAGTCCTAATATAGATGTGCTTTTTAATAAGTAGAGAAGAATTTCCATTACTTTTTATTTTCGATAATCTCTAAAATTTCCCGTAGCTCTTTGGCGCTTATTTTTTCCTCTTGAGCGAAAAAAGAAACCATATTCTTATAAGAACTATCAAAAAACTTTTGAGTAGCATTTTTCATAAAATAGGCAGAATAACTTTCTTTGCTAACCTTAGGAAAGTAGCGGTGGGTTTTTCCAAACGCTTCATAATTTACAAACCCTTTCTCTTCTAGCTTTCTAACCAGTGTAGAAACGGTATTGTAGTGTAGTTTGCTATTAGGCATTTCGGCTAAAATCTCTTTTACAAATGCTTTTTTTAGCTTCCATAAAGCTTGCATTACCTCTTCCTCTTTCGGAGTTAATTTTTCCATAAATGTATAATTTGGGCGTTCCCTTTCAGGTCAGGCTGTCCACTATATCTTTTTCTTGTTTAAGAAAAAACAAGAAAAAGGATGCCGTTTCCATCCTTAACGCAAATCAAATCTACAACTAAAAAATAAGTTAAACAACTATTTTTGTAGTTATGTAACTATTTTATTAGTTTTTATTTTAATTTCTCTGAAAAAGAAAACCCTTATCTTCGCAAAAAAATAATCGATATGTCTATTTTACTTATTCTATTAGGTTTGGTTTTATTGGTAGTGGGAGGAGAGTTCTTGGTAAGATCTTCTGTAGCACTTTCTTTTAAATTAAATATTTCTAAAATGGTCATAGGGCTTACCGTAGTCTCATTTGCCACGTCTATGCCAGAACTTCTGGTAAGTTTACAGGCAGCATTAGATGGCTTTTCAGACATTAGTTTAGGGAATGTTATAGGTTCTAATATTGCCAACATAGGATTGGTGTTGGGAATTACAGCTATTATAAGCAGTCTAGAGATAGATAAAGATTTTTATAAATTCAACTGGCCGGTGATGATGTTATTCTCGGTGATGCTTTATTTCTTTTTATATACAGGAGGTGAAATTTCAAGAACCGAAGGAATAGGTTTCGTGGTTGCAATTGTTATTTATCTTTTGGTTTTAATACAACGTGCAAGAAAACACGATGAGGTTCCTACAGAAGATATTGACGATAAGCTGCAAGGCGTTTCTTATTTTAAAATCGTTGTTTGGTTAATTATAGGAGGAGTGGCACTATACTTCGGGTCCGAGTCTTTAGTGACGGGAGCGGTAGATCTGGCAACTAAAATTGGTGTAAGCGAGCGTGTAATCTCTGTCACTATGATAGCGGTGGGAACAAGTGTTCCAGAGCTTGCAGCTTCGGTAATTGCAGCATTAAAACAAGAAAAAGCACTTTCATTAGGAAATTTAATAGGTTCTAATATTTTTAATATTGCTTCCGTTTTAGGAATTACCGCCATCATTAAACCTATCGTAATGCAGTCTGATGAAATTCTAACCAATGATATTTTTTGGATGCTAGGTTTTGCTTTTATTATACTTCCATTGGTATTCTTGCCAAAGAAATTTATATTCAGTAGATATAAAGGAGTGATTATTTTTTCAGCTTACGCGTTGTTTATAGCTTTAACTTTTGTTTAATATTATTTATTAAGGGGGTGTTAATAAAAATAACATCTTTTTTAAATAAGTTAACATTAAAATATAGGGGGTGTTTTAAAAATGATTAATTTTGTCGTGCAACACAAACCAAAAAAAATGGCAATTTTAAGATTTCAAGCATTAAAAGAAAGTTTAAACCGTAAACCAGTTTCAGTTGAAGAACCAGCACGTCGATCAGAGATATTTGCACAAAATGTTTTTGGAGAAAAGGCAATGCGTCAGTTTCTAACAAGAGATTCTTATAAGAGCGTAATGGACGCAATTAAGAATGGTTCAAAAATCGATAGAAATTTAGCCGATCACATTTCTACGGGAATGAAAGAATGGTCTATTTCTAAAGGAGCAACACATTATACACACTGGTTTCAACCACTAACAGGATCATCTGCAGAAAAGCATGATGCTTTTTTCGAAACTGTTGAAGATGGTTCTGCTATAGAGAAATTTGGAGGAGGAGCTTTAGTACAACAAGAGCCAGATGCTTCTAGCTTTCCTAATGGAGGAATAAGAAACACTTTTGAAGCAAGAGGATATACTGCTTGGGATCCAACATCACCAGCATTTATTTTAGGAACGACTCTTTGTATTCCTACCGTATTTGTAGCCTATACAGGAGAAGCATTAGATTATAAAACTCCGCTTTTAAGATCTCTTCAAGCTTTAGATCAGTCAGCTACAGAAGTAGCTAAATATTTTGACAAAAAAGTTACTAAAATTAATGCCACTCTAGGATGGGAGCAAGAATACTTTTTAATTGATTCCGCTTTAGCGAGCTCAAGACCAGATATATTATTATCAGGCAGAACCTTGTTAGGTCATTCTCCTGCAAAAGGACAACAATTAGATGATCACTACTTTGGAGCGATTCCTTCTCGTGTTCTCAATTTTATGAGAGACATGGAAAACGAATGTATGCTGTTAGGAGTTCCTGTAAAAACTCGTCACAATGAGGTTGCTCCTAATCAATTTGAATTAGCACCTATATTTGAAGAAGCAAATTTAGCTGTAGATCACAACCTTCTATTAATGGATGTGATGGAAAAAGTAGCTGAAAGACATTATTTTAAAGTGCTTTTCCATGAAAAGCCATTCGCGGGAGTTAATGGTAGTGGTAAACATAACAACTGGTCATTAAGTACAGATACAGGAGTTAATTTATTAAGTCCGGGTAGTACTCCAATGAAAAACCTTCAGTTCTTAACTTTCTTTGTAAATACTATTAAGGCGGTTAATGATAACGAAGAATTATTAAGAGCTACAATTGCGACAGCTTCTAACGATCACCGTTTAGGGGCAAATGAAGCACCACCGGCGATAATATCTGTATTTATCGGGTCTCAGTTAACTGAAGTATTAGATGAATTAGAAAAAGTAACCGATGGGAAACTTTCTCCGCAAGAAAAAACAGAATTAAAGCTAAATGTAGTAGGCAAAATACCAGAAATTCTATTGGATAACACCGATAGAAACAGAACTTCTCCTTTTGCTTTTACAGGAAATAAATTTGAGTTAAGAGCCGTAGGGTCGACAGCCAACTGTGCAAACCCTATGACTGTTTTAAACTCTATCGTTGCTAAGCAATTAAAAGAGTTTAAGGTAGAAGTAGATGAGTTGATCAAGAATAAAAAAATGAAAAAGGATGACGCTATCTTTAACGTGTTGAGAGAGTACATTAAAGATTCTAAGCGTATTCGTTTTGAAGGTGATGGTTATGGTGAAGCTTGGGAAAAGGAAGCTGTAAAAAGAGGATTAAGTAATAATAAAAATACTCCAGAAGCTTTAAAAATTAAAAAGGCTCAATCTACTATAGATCTTTACGCAGGTTTAGGTGTAATGAATAAAGTAGAGGTAGAAGCTCGTCATGAAATAGAAGTAGAGGAGTATGCAATGCATATTCAAATTGAAGGACGTGTTTTAGGAGATATTGCCAGAAATCACGTGATTCCTACCGCAATAAAATACCAAAATGTACTGATAGAAAATGTAAAAGGTCTTAAAGAGATTTATGGAGAAGACTTTAGGAAATTTGGAAAAGAGCAGTTAGGTATTATCGAAACTATTTCTAATCATATTGAGAAAATTAATTCAGGAATTACAGATATGATTGATGCTCGTAAAAAAGCAAATAAAATAGATGATTCTGAAGAGAAAGCTTTTGCTTACTGTAATGAAGTAAAACCATTCTTTGAAGTGATTCGTTACCACTGTGATAAGCTAGAGCTTTTAGTAGACGATGAATATTGGCCATTAACAAAATATAGAGAATTGTTATTTACCAATTAGAATTAACACCTATTTTTTAAAAACCTCTTAATCAGTATGATTAAGAGGTTTTTTTTTGCTATAAACAGAAATGAAAAACCAGTTAAATTACGAATAAATAAATTATTTAAAGTTAAAAACTGTTTATTTTTATTTTAATTGTTAAAATATTACCATAAAACGATTTAAAAGGTGTTTATATCGAAAAATGATTGGTTATCTTGTGTGAATTGTATAATGTATTTAATTTAGTCTCAGGTAATTAGACATGTCTTTTTAATGGTTGTTTTTTGAAAATCACAATATTTTTCCGGAAACTTATTGAGTTTTTAAAATAATAATTACAAATAATTACCTTCATATAAATATAAGCTTATTTAGGACGATTGTTGTTTTGAAAATTTTATAAAGAATTTTCTTAACAAATGTAGATTGAACGTATTTCCTTAAATGGAATTCTAAAAACAAATCTAAATATTAAAACTTTATATTATGAAAAAATCAATCTTATGCGTAGCCGCTCTTATGATTGGAGTTGTGTCTTTTGCGCAAAATAATAGTGATGTAGATCAAACTGGGGTAGGTAACAATGCTAACGTAAATCAAAGTGGTCATAACTCAAGTGATGTTGATCAAGAGTTTACAAGTAACATGGCTGATGTTGATCAAATTGGGGATAATTACTCAAAAATTGATCAGAAAGGAAATGTAGGTGGTAATCCTGCAAGTGGTAATGGAAATTATGCTAAAGTGGATCAAGATGGAGGTACAGCAACTCGTCAACGTTCTACAATTGAGCAGCAAGGTGATAGAAATAAAGCTTATGCGACTCAAGATGGAGAAGGAAACAGATCTATGATTCAGCAAGGTAACGGGATGAATGCCGAAGATAACTACGCTATGGTGATGCAAGATGGAGATGATAACCGTTCAGATATTTTGCAAACTTTTGATAATAACAGAGCTCTAGTAGATCAAATGGGATCTGATAACAGGGTTGATATCGATCAGGTTGCTGGTCCAAATCAAACTGACGGGAATTTTTCTGATATTCTACAAGACGGAGATAATAACAGAAGTACTACATTTCAGCAAACAACTGGAGGAGCTAATACTGGAAGTTTTGCGAACAGAGAATATGTAGAACAACATGATGATGGTAACCGTTCGATTTTATCTCAAATAGGAGATCAAAATTACTCTAAAGTTTACCAAGAAGGTGGAGTTGGAGTGAACACTAACTACTCTGATGTAGATCAATCTGGAGAAATGAATAAATCTTGGGTAGATCAAAGAGCGCAAGGTGCAATTACTGCAGATAACACTGCGAGAGTTACTCAAAGTGGAACTCTAGGAAATATTAGTACGGTGAGTCAAATGGGTGCTAATACAGCAACAGTTATTCAGTCTAACTAATATTCCCTCTTAATTTTTAAAAAATTAAGATAATTAAATTAAAAATGGGTAGATAAATTGAATAGAAGGTTCAATTTATTTACCCTATATCACTTTAAATCTGAAATTATGTGGTCAAAATATAGCATATGTTGTTTACTCATATTAGTTACATTTCAGGGAATAGCTCAAACTGAAGAAGATTCTTCTATAGGTATATTAGATAAGGAAAATGAAAATTTTAATTTGTTGAATAGTTTTATTAATAGATCCACACCATTAGTAAATGAATCTCATCAGATTACAATAGGAAATCAAGTTTATATTGAGCAAATTGGCTCCAATAATGTTATTAACTCCATTATATCATCTTCAAATTCTAAAGTACAATTAAAGCAAAACGGACTTAACAATGAAATCGATATTCATTTAGTAGCAGCCTCAATTAGAGAAAAAATTACTCAAACGGGTGATAATAATATTGTACTAAGGAATGTTCAGGATTCTTCAGCTAATGTTTATTTTGAACTGACACAGGAGGGTAATAATCATTTTGAGCAATACGGTGTAAATAGTAAAACAAATAATTTAAAAATTAAACAAGAAGAAGGGGCAAGAAATATTATAGTGAGAAGTTTTCAATAAATATTTAAATGTGAAAAAATGAAAAGATTCTATCTTATATCTATTTTTTTAATTAGTTTTTTAGGTCATACGCAGATATATAATAAAGAAATTGAAGCAAAACTTAAAATTGAAAAAAATAACGACCTGTTAAAAATTACGGGTTTAGTTACAAATAAAACAGCTATAAATACCAGTTTGCATTATAAGTTATCTGTGATTAAAAGTGGAAATAAAAATAATTCTAATAACAGTCAAACGGGGCGTTTTGTACTTGAAGCAAATGAAAGCAAGAGCCTTTCGGTTACTTCTATAAATGCAAACGAAAAAGACCGTATAATTATATTGTTGTTAATATATGATCTAGATGATAATCTCTTAGGTAAAGACCGACATGTGCTTAATGATTCAAAAAAAAAATAGAAAGCGAAACAGTTATTAAGCAGAATCAAAATATTGATAATCAGCAAGATGATGGTGTATTATTGCGGGGAATAGTAACTCAAGATACAAAAACAAAAGCAGGAAATGACTTTTATAATTTTTTTAGTATAGATTATCGCAATAGTGGGCTAAACTCAAATAAAATAATTGCGATTAAGGAACTCTTTAATTTTGGTAGAAATACTAAAATCCAAATAATGGTTGAAATGGAAATTGTATATCAGTTTTTTATTCAACCTAAAGAAGAATATTTAAAATCGATGTCTACACAATCTTTGAGAAGTGTTAGTGCATATTTACAACAATTAATAAAAAATCAAGAAACCATTCAAAAGTACTAATATGAAGGAATTTATACTATTGATATGTCTTTTACAAGCAGGTTTTTTATTTTCCCAGCAACTTACTTATAAACCTATAAACCCTGCCTTTGGGGGTGATACTTTTAACTACCAATGGTTATTAAGTTCTGCTAATGCCCAGAATGACTTTAAAGAAGAAGGTTTAAATAGAGATGAGGAGTCAGACCTTGAGGATTTTTCTAGTAATTTGAATAGACAGCTTTTAAATCAACTAGAAAGGTCTTTATTAACTAATCAAATCGGGGATGGAGAATTAGAACCAGGAACTTTTTCATTTGGAAGTTTGGAAGTTGAAGTTTATGATTCCTTAGAAGGTTTAGTGGTTAATATTTTAGATACTAATACAGGGGAACAAACGCAAATTATCATACCTAATTAATTATTTATGAGTAGATTATTTTTGATTTTGATAGTTTTAATTTATTTATTGTTAGGGTCTTGTGGTACTTATTATAACCAACCTGTTAAACCTCAAGATGCTAGAATAGGTGAAACGTCAAATTTTACAAAAAAACTTTATAATCTACCTCAACCCCAAAAAAAAGTAGTTATTGGAGTCTATAACTTTAAAGACCAAACAGGTCAATACAAAGCTTTAGAGAACGGAAGTTCTTTTAGTACCGCTGTCACTCAAGGAGGTACTTCAATTCTTATTAAAGCATTAGAAGATTCAAATTGGTTTACACCCATTGAAAGGGAAAATCTTAACAATCTACTGAATGAAAGAAATATAATTCGTTCTACTCGTCAAGAGTATGCAGGTGCCAATGGAAGTGGTGTAGTTCCTCCACTATTATATGCAGGAGTTTTGTTAGAGGGAGGTGTGGTTTCTTATGATACAAATATTATAACAGGAGGATTTGGAGCAAGGTATTTTGGGGCTGGTGGTTCGACGCAATATAAACAAGATCGAATTACAGTTTATCTTCGTGCAATTTCCACTTCAAGTGGAAAAATTTTAAAAACAGTATATGTATCTAAAACTATTTTATCACAAGCAGTTGATGCTAGTTTATTTAGATATGTAAATTTTCAACGTTTGTTAGAAGTTGAAACGGGCTACACTAAAAACGAACCCGTTCAACTAGCTGTTAAAGAAGCTATAGAAAAAGCAGTGGGTTCATTAGTGATTGAAGGTTTAAAGGAGGGTATTTGGACTGCAGAAAATGAAGATGAAGCAAATGAAATGATAAATCAATATACTAAGGAAAAGGAGGAAGAAAGTTTAATTGGGCTTTATCATAGAGAAAAACTAAGTTGGGAATATAATAATGCGTTAAGCCTAAGATTAGGTGTAAATAGATTTTTGGGAGACTATGATGAAAGAGGTTTTAGTTATTTTGGACAATTAAGCTTTCATAAAAAAATTATTCCTCATTTAGGATTTGCATTAAATGCAAATTTTATGGAATTTAAAATTGGAAATGATATTGAACAACAATTTGCAGGAGTTGATTTAGACATGGAAGTGTTCTTATTGCCTTATGACCGATTCTCTCCTTATTTAATGATTGGGCCAGGTGTTTTATTCGAATCGAGCGAAGAAGATGATTTTGCTTTTGAGGATAATTATTTTAAAATGCAATATGGGTTTGGTTTAGGGTACGTTTTAAGTCCGAGGCTTTCTGTTAATTTAAATGTGAAACATCATTTAACTTTCACAGAAGACCTAGATGACATAACCCATGGAAAACAGGATGATTCTTACTTTAATTTAGCTGCTGGGATTAAGTTTAATTTTGGTAAAAGAGACCAATAAAGTTTACAACAATGAAGAAAATTAGATATTTGCTTTTTTTGTTATTTATAGTCATTGCTTGTGAAAGAGATACTATAAATGATTCCGATAAGGGAATTATTGAAGGAACTGTAGTTTTAAAAGATTCTAATCTACCAGTTGAAAATGCTAAAATTTCTACGAATCCAGCTACTTCAACTGTGTTTACTAATGAAGAAGGAAAATTTACTATTTTAGAAGTAGATGTTGGGGATTATTCAGTCCAAGCTCAAAAGGATAGTTTAGCACCTAATTTTGAAGGAATAACAGTCATAGCAAATAATATTGTAAATGTGGTTTTTGAAATGCAGAGCGAAGATGTTTTAAATACACCTCCGCAATCTCCATTATTAATTTCGCCAGATGATGATGCAATAAATGTAAGTACTACGGTTGATTTTATATGGAACAGTGAGGAGGCTAATTTAGCTGATAATCATGTCTATACGTTAAAGCTTAGAGATGCAGCAAATGAAAATCAGCTTATTTATCAGCAAATTAAAGATACAATTTTCAAAGTAGAGGGTTTAGAATTTGGTACTCAGTATTTTTGGCAAGTTAGTATTGAAGACGAAGTAAATGATCCAGTTTGGAGTGAAGTTAATTCTTTTAAAACTATGTCTTTTCCTAATATTGAACAATTATATACTAAGACTGTAGATGGTAATTATGTAATATTTGCCAAAGCGGGAGATCAAGAGGTTCAATTGACTGCTAGTGGTTTTAATAGTTTTAGACCACGTCGTAATACGGAAACTAATAAAATAGCATTTTTAAGATCTGTGGGAGGGGATACTCACGTGTTTGTAATGAATTTAGATGGCTCAAATCAGAGGCAAGTAAGCGCAATCCCAGTTGGAGGTTTTAATTTAAATATGGTAGATATATGTTGGATAGATAATGGTAACTCAATATTATATCCAAATTTTTCAAATCTTTATAAAATAAACGCGTCAGGTGGAGGGACCGAAAACATATATCAAACTGTAGACGGGAGTCTTATTACCGAAGTAGATGTATTTCAAAACAATACATTTAAAATAGCTTTAATCACTAATGATAATAACGGTTATGGTGCTAAAATATTTGTAATGGATGGTGACACTGGAATGACCATAAATACAATTCAAGAAAATCTGCCAGGTGCAGTTGGCGGACTTGATTTTTCTCCAGGCGGAGATAAGGTTTTGTATGCTAGGGATGTAGATGGGTATGAAAGTCAAAATTACAGACAATTAAATTCTCATATTTTTATATACGATTTAAACAATAATTCTACCTTAGATATTTCCGTTGAAAAAGAAAACGGTACCAATGATTTAGATCCAAAATTTTCACCTACAGGAGCTGAAATAATTTTTGTAAATAAACCCAATAGCATAGGGTCTACTCCAGCTATTTACAAAATGGATATAAATCCTAACGATAATAACCTTAGGGAGTTAATAATAGATAATACATTAATGCCCGATTGGGAATAATTATTAAGTTAAATTAAAATCTTTTTTTTTGCTTACTTTTGCATTTGAATTAATACAATTATGAGTCAAGAAGTTAGTAAAAGGTACGCACAACGAGGAGTTTCAGCTGAAAAAGAAGATGTGCATAAAGCGATAAAAAATGTAGATAAAGGGCTTTTTCCTAAAGCATTCTGCAAAATAATTCCAGATCACCTTACTAATGATGAAGAGTACTGCTTAATCATGCACGCAGATGGAGCTGGTACTAAATCTTCGTTAGCTTATATGTATTGGAAAGAGACTGGAGATCTTTCGGTTTGGAAAGGGATTGCGCAAGATGCACTCATTATGAATATTGATGATTTGCTTTGTGTGGGAGCTACCGATAATATTTTACTTTCTTCTACTATTGGAAGAAATAAAAATTTAATTCCAGGAGAAGTAATTTCTGCAATTATTAACGGAACCGAAGAGCTAATTAAGGAGTTAAAGGGTTTTGGTGTAGAAATTCATTCAACGGGAGGAGAAACTGCAGATGTAGGAGATTTGGTAAGAACTATTATTGTAGATTCTACCGTTACTGCTAGAATAAAGAAATCGAATGTAGTTGATAACGCAAATATACAGCCAGGTGATGTAATTGTTGGTTTGTCTTCATCGGGACAAGCAACATACGAAAAAGAATACAACGGAGGAATGGGAAGTAACGGATTAACTTCTGCACGTCATGATGTATTCAATAAAACCTTAGCGGAAAAATATCCAGAGAGTTTTGATAATTCTATTCCAACAGAACTTATCTATTCTGGAAGCAAACAACTTGTAGATAAAGTGGAAGATTCACCTTTAGATGCAGGAAAATTAGTGCTTTCACCAACTAGAACTTATGCGCCAATTATAAAAGAGATTTTATCTCAGCTTACGCCGAAAGAAATTCATGGTATGGTACATTGTAGTGGAGGAGCGCAAACAAAAATTTTACATTTTGTAGAGAATTTGCACATTATAAAAGATAATATGTTTGATGTGCCACCGCTTTTTAAACTTATTCAAGAAGAAAGTAAAACCGATTGGAAAGAGATGTACCAAGTATTTAATATGGGGCATCGCATGGAAATTTATCTTCCAGAAGAATTTGCACAACAAATTATCAATATCTCTAAATCTTTTGGAGTAGATGCAAAAATAGTAGGAAGAGTAGAAGCTCAAGAAAATGGTAAGAAACTTACAATAAATAGTAGCTTAGGGAGTTTTGAGTACTAATATATTGTAACCCCGTTTACCCTTTGACTATGAGTAAGTACATTGTATTTATTAGCTTTCTGTTTTTTAGTTTAAATACTTTCGCACAACAAGATAGTATTGTAAGAGATTCTATATACGCTATAAAATTAAAACCTAAAGGAGTTATTAGTTATAGCGGTTTACCTAGTACTCCAAAAAAAATCTGGAAAAAACATCCAAAGAAAACTTTTTGGAAAAAATTAAATAGAATAGGCTTAGATTTAAGTGAAGTAGCCTTTGTAAATTGGAACGCAGGAGGGAGTAACTCTATCTCTGGGTTAATGAATGTAGAAATAAAAAGAATCTACGAACGCGGAAATTTAAGATGGAATAATGAACTTTTAGGAAGGTATGGGATCAATAAACAAAAAGAACAAATAGTTCAGAAAACAGATGATAATCTAGAAATTAACTCCACAATAGGTTATCGTAAGGACACTATTTCAAATTGGTTTTATTCAGCCAAATTAAATTTTCAAACGCAATTTTCAAACGGATATAATTATCCTGATGTTTCTAATAAAATTTCTACTTTAATGTCACCTGCCTATTTTCTATTAGGTATAGGTTCGGAATATGGAGCAAATTTAGAATCCTTAAATATTTATGCTTCTCCTTTAACGGTAAAATCTACGATAGTAACCGATCAAGATTTGGCAAATTCAGGAGCGTTTGGAGTTACCCCAGCAGTTTTAGACGAAGAAGGAAATGTAATAAAAGAGGGAGAACATACACGGACAGAAGTGGGTATTTTATTGACGAATGAATATCATACTAAATTATTTGAAAATATAGGATTTACGAATAAATTGACTTTATATACAGACTATTTAAACCATTTTGGGAATATAGATGTAAACTGGGAGCTCAACTTTAATTTTAAAGTCAATAATTATGTACTTGCGAAAATAGGCTCACATTTAAAATATGATGACGATATTAAAGTGCAAGAAGAAAATGTTGATGGTGAATTGGTAGATGTAGGCCCAAGAATACAATGGAAACAACAACTAGGTATTGGTGTTATTGTAGAGTTATAATTATCTAGACTATTTTATAGAAAGTGTTATGATTTCTTTTTAGCCACTAATGCATATACCATTGGGATCTTATTATCTAAATGCTCTATTCTATACTTGTTAGGTTCAAATTCTATGGTTTTGTTGAAGCAGTTGTAAGGTGAATAATCATATTCTTTAAAGGTGCTTATTTGTAGACCATTTTTAATTAAGCTATTGAATACTTCTCCTAAACCGTGATTCCACATGACATATTCTTGCGATATCTTAGCGTCTTTATCTGCATAAGTCCCATTTTCAGTTTCTATAATTGCACCAGAATTAAAGTAGCTATAAGCAATTTTTTCAAAGTTATCGTCAAACATCCACACAACGGGATGAAACTCTACAAATACAAACTGACCGTTAGGTTTTAAATATTTAGAAACAATCTCTGCCCATTTATCTAAATCGGGTAACCAACCAATAGTTCCGTAACTAGTAAAAACAATATCAAATTTTTGATCTAAATAATTAGGTAAATCATAAATATCGCAGCAAATAAAAGTTGTGTTTGAACTTTCTTTTTTAGCGATTTGTTTGGCGTTTTCTATAGCTTTATCAGATAGGTCTACACCAGTAACCTCGGCTCCAAGTCTGCTTAAAGAAATCGTATCTTGCCCAAAATGACATTGTAAGTGTAAAATTGTTTTTCCTTTTATATCTCCAAGTAATTCTAATTCAATAGGATTTAATGAAGTTTTTCCCTTTAAAAAATTATCTAAGTCATAAAATTCAGACTTTAGATGTGTATCTGTTCTGTTATTCCAAGACTGTCGATTAATTTCTATATAATTTTTTTCCTTATTCATTTTGGGATGTTTTATTTGACTTTTAAGGGTAAGTAACCATGTTCAACTAATTTCTCTTTATCATCTATCAATTTTAAATTCCTGTTTTTACATAAGTATATGGTATCAGCAATGTCTAAAACGTCATTATAAAAATGATCTGTTAAAATAAGTATTTTTTCTTTTTTAATTTTAAGAATTATTGTTTTTAGTTTTTCAATGTAAAGTGGAGATAAACCAGAGAAAGGTTCGTCTAGCAATATGATTTTCACTTTAATGTATAGGATTAAATAAGTTTCAATTAGCCTTAATTCTCCTCCAGAAATTTCATCTTTCTTATTTTTCAATAAAGGCTTAAATGAAGGAAACTCTTTGATAAAATCCTCCCAAGAAACATCATAAAGATAAAATGCTTGTTTTAAGTTAAGATGTTTAGGTAAGTATGAAAATTGAGGTAAATACGCCACTAAACCCGTTTTATATAATTTTTTTGTAATAGATTTTTCGTCCAGACGTATCAATTTATATTTGGGAGAAACCGTACCGTAAATAATAGAAAGCAAACTCGTTTTACCACTTCCGTTTCTGCCAAGTATTCCCGTAAGCTTACCTGTTTCAGCTTGTAAATAAATTCCGTCAAGGATAATTTTCCCATCATAACTAAGCTCTATATTATCTACTTTTAATATCATAATAACGCTTTCGCGGAATAAAATCCGTAAAGAATGCAACTATCCAAAACTAAGGAAAAGACTATTAACACCCGTTTACTTAAACCAATTTGATGGTAAAAATGAAAATAGGAAGTGTTTCTACTTAAATGCTTTCTAAAGATAAATAAAATGAGTAGAAATACTTTTGATGGCAAAGCAAGCTTAAACTCTACTCCAGACAAGGTAAGAGCTAAATTGATGAGAAGTGAAAACCATAAAAATTGCCTGTAAAAAGAGAGAAGTAGTAGTATTTTTCTTGTCATAAGGTCTAAAGTACAAAAAACTGAGTGAATTAAAGTTTCCTATAAAAATCACTAAAATTATCGTAAATTTGTAGCATTACGATGAACAATATGATAGAGAAATTAAATATAGTAAAACAAAGGTTTGATGAGGTAAATGATTTAATCATTCAGCCAGATATCATCAAAGACCAAAAAAGATATGTTGAGCTTACAAAAGAATATAAAGATCTTAAAGCTTTAATGGCCGAAAGAGAAATCTACGTAGAGCTTACAGAAAATATAGCTGAAGCAGAAGAGATTATTGCCGATGGTAGCGATGCCGAGATGGTAGACATGGCCAAAATGCAATTAGAAGAAGCCAAAGATGGATTGCCGGCATTAGAAGAAAAAATTAGGATGATGCTTGTTCCTAAAGATCCAGAAGATGCTAAAAATGCAGTGGTAGAAGTACGTGCAGGAACAGGTGGCGATGAAGCGAGTATTTTTGCAGGAGACATTTTTAAAATGCTTACCAAATATTGCGAAAGCAAAGGGTGGAGTGTTAGTACTGTAGATTTTAGCGAAGGTACCAATGGTGGTTTTAAAGAAATTCAGTTTGAGGTTTCTGGAGAAGATGTTTACGGAACTCTCAAATATGAAGCAGGAGTACACCGAGTACAACGTGTACCACAAACCGAAACGCAAGGTCGTGTACACACGAGTGCTGCAACGGTAATGGTTTTTCCTGAAGCAGAAGAATTTGATGTTCAAATAGAAGCTAAAGATGTAAGAATAGATTATTTCTGTTCTTCAGGTCCAGGAGGACAATCGGTTAACACTACCTATTCTGCAGTTCGTTTAACACACGAGCCAACAGGTTTGGTTGCACAATGTCAAGATCAAAAATCTCAACATAAAAACAAAGAGAAAGCATTTAAAGTATTACGTTCTCGTTTGTATGATCTAGAGTTAGCCAAAAAGCAAGAAGAAGATGCTGCGAAACGTGGCTCTATGGTAACGAGTGGAGATCGTAGTGCTAAAATTAGAACTTACAATTACTCGCAAGGTCGAGTAACCGATCATAGAATTAACTTAACCCTTTATGATTTGCAAAATATCATAAATGGAGATATTCAAAAAATAATTGATGAGCTACAATTAGTGGCCAATACAGAAAAACTAAAAGAATCTTCGGATGCTTTTTAATAACACCGCCCGCTTTTGCGGGCTTTTTATTACAGCCCTATGACTACCCAAGAACTTGTAAAGCAAATTCACGCAAAGAAATCATTTTTATGTATAGGCTTAGATGTTGATCTAGAAAAGGTGCCTGCACATTTATTACAAGAAGAAGATCCTATTTTTACATTCAATAAAGCCATTATAGATGCGACTCATCATTTGGCGGTTGCCTATAAACCCAATACTGCTTTTTATGAAGCCTATGGGTTAGAGGGGTGGGAGTCCTTAGAGAAAACGATAAAGTATCTTAACGAAAACTATCCTGAAATCTACACAATTGCCGATGCTAAACGTGGTGATATAGGTAACACTTCTACCCGTTATGCTAAAACTTTTTTTAGTCATTTAAATTTCGATTCTATCACGGTGGCGCCCTATATGGGAGAAGATTCTGTGGTTCCTTTCTTAGAATTTGAAAATAAACATACTATTCTATTGGCTTTAACTTCTAATCGGGGAGCGTTCGATTTTCAGACCCAAAAAGTAGATGGAGAAGAAGTTTATAAGAAAGTAATACAAACTTCTCAAACTTGGAAAAATCACCATAATCTCATGTATGTGGTTGGAGCTACTAAAGCCGAATATTTTAAAGAAATTAGAAATATAGCACCTAAAAACTTTCTCTTAGTTCCTGGAGTTGGCGCTCAAGGTGGAAGCTTAAAAGAAGTTTGTAAATATGGTTTAAATGAGGACGTTGGTTTGTTGATCAACTCTTCAAGAGGAATTATTTACGCTTCCGCGGAAGCTAACTTTGCAGAGGCTGCAGCCATTAAAGCTAAAGAACTTCAAGCTGAAATGAAAGAGATACTCGATAAAATATAAGTAATAACATTTTGGTGAATTTTAAAGATCAATTAGGTAGAAATATTACTTTAAAAGAAATTCCGCAACGAATTATTTCTCTAGTTCCTAGTCAAACGGAATTATTAGTAGACTTAGGATTGGAAAACCATATTGTTGGGATTACCAAATTTTGTGTGCATCCAAGCCGATTAAGAAATGAAATAGAAATTGTGGGTGGAACAAAATCGGTTCATCTAGAAAAAATTAAAGCCGCTCAGCCAGATATTATTTTGTGTAATAAAGAAGAGAACACAAAAGCAATGGTGAAAGAATTAGAAAAAGTAGCTCCAGTCCACGTTTCAGATATTCAAAATTTAGCCGAAAGTTATGAGTTAATTCTGCAGTATGGTGAATTGTTTCAAGTTTCAAAAAATGCTCATAGTTTAGTAAAGTCAATTCAAGAAGAACATCAAAAGTTTCAGCAGAGTATTTCTAATAAATCAGTAAAAAAAGTAGCGTATTTTATTTGGAAAAACCCTTATATGGTCGCAGGTGGAGAGACTTTTATAAACTATTTACTGAAAGAAAATAAATTTAAAAATGTTTTTGAAGAAGTTCCTCGTTACCCAGAAGTAGACTTGAAGAATTTACCAGATTTAGATTATGTTTTATTGTCTTCAGAACCTTTTCCATTTAACGAAAAACATAGTAAGGATTTTGAAAAATTTTTACCTAAGGAAAAAATTAAGTTTGTAGATGGAGAATTCTTTAGTTGGTACGGCTCACGTTTAGAAAAAGCCTTTTCTTACTTTCAAAAATGGCACGAAATAGAGAATTAAGAATTGTTGGGTGGTAATAAATCTCTAGGATCTTTTCTTACTTTTAAAGGAATGTCTTCTTCATTTCCGTAAAGTTTAAGTTCGGTGATATCTGCAGGTAAATTAAAGCCTGCATCACTAAGAGCTTCTTTTACATTTTTAATAATGATGCCTCTTAAAATTCTTGAAGATACCCGATAATCTACCGTGTTTACCCAGAAAAATACTTTGAGATTAACTGTGCTGGCAGCGAGTTCGGTTTCGACTACAAAATTTTCATGATTAATGTCATTCTGAATTACATCGGGGTGCGATTGAATGACTTCTAAAATAAGCCGTTTAGCCGATTCAATATTATCTTCATATCCTATTCCGACAATAAATTCATTTCTATAGAAACCATCTGCAGTATAATTTTCTACAGGTTTGGTAAGCACATCACTGTTAGGGATGTAAATATCTCTACCGTCTGAGGTTTTTATGTGAGTATAGCGAAAGTTTAATGCTTTAACTTTTCCAAAAATATCACTAATTTGTATCGTATCATTTACATTGAAAGGTCTGTTGAAAGCGAGTATGATTCCTGCAAGAAAATTTTTACCAATATCCTGAAAAGCAAATCCTAATATAATAGCAGCTCCACCTGCAGCAGTTAAGATACCAGTTGCAATGTTGCTAAGCCCTGCAGCTTCTAAAGCCAGCATGATAGTAATGATGATAAGGATGGTTTTTACAGCTTGTGCTAAAAATCTGGCCATTAATGCATCATTGGCTTTTTTTAAAAATTTGTTCCGATAGAAATTAGTGATTAATTGAGCAATTAACACGCCTACAACCACGATAAAAATACCGAGTGCTATTCTAGGAATAATTTCAATAAAGTAGTCATAATAATTACTTAGTGACTCTTGAATTTTTCCTGAAATAGTTAAAGGTATTTTCATAAGTTAATTAGGTGAAATGCGATTAATGTAAACGATTAAGCTCAAGTTTTCTAATTTCAATTAAAACGACTCTTGCCTTCTCATTAAGCTTATCGCTTTTCCTTTTATTTTTAGGAGCAATTTGGTAAGCACGTTTCATAAGCTCACAATATTTTTCTTTCAAACGCTCTTTTTTTGTCTTCTTTTTTATCCAATCTAGCATCTTCATCATTGTGTTTTTACAAAGATACAGGTGATAATGCTTACAAAGTATTAAAGATAGTTAATAGTGTTTTAAAAGTTGAGGCGTATAGTGAAGTTTTGCTTAATTAATTAACAAAAAAAAAGCCGCAAGTTTCCTAGCGGCCTAACTTAACCCAAATAATATGAGACACCCTAAATCTCATTACAAAGATGACATTCTTTTAAAATGTAGATGTTACCTTAATATGATGCTAAGGTTATTTGTTATCTTGTAGAGCAAACACCTTTCTTAAAAGATCTGTGGTCCTCGAAGAATAATTGTTTCTAATTTCTTTTTCTTCTTCAGCAATCATAGTAAACACTCCGCTTAAAGCTTGTGTGGTGACATAGTCTGTAAGATCTGGATTTACATTTTGCGTAAGAGGAAGAGCATTGTACTTGTTAATTAAATTGCTCCAAATTTGATCGGCTCCAACTTTAGCAAAGGAGTTTTTGATCACGGGATTAAATTTATTGTACAAACTCTTAGTTGTCTTACTTTCTAAGTAACTTGTTGCAGCTTTATCATCTCCTAATAAAATATTTTTTGCGTCTGTAAATGTCATCTCCTTTACCGCAGAGACAAAAATAGGTGTGGCTTCTTTTACAGCATCTTCAGCAGCTCTATTAAGTGCTTTAATTCCTTCATCGGCAAGGCTACCAAGACCAAAATCTCTTAATCCCTTTTCCACTTTTTGAAGTTCATCAGGAAGTAGAATTTTTACAGCGGCATTACCATAAAAACCATTTTCTTGAGTTAATTTTTGTACCTGGTCATCAATTCCTTTGTCAAGTGCTTGTTTCAATCCGTTTGCAATATCTTGTTCAGTCAGTCCATATCCTTGCTGAGGTAGGCTATCGGCAATGGTCTGTAATTCGGCGCAGCTAGTAAGGCAAAGTATAGAAATAAATAATAGAATTTTTTTCATGATATATTATAGATTTTTATTAAGTGCACTAAAGTAAAGTTATTTTGTTTTAAATAGAAATTTGAACTGCAATTATAGAAATATAAAAAAAACCTATCACGATTAAATAATAGTTCTCTCGAAGTCTTGTATTTTTATAGAAATCAAAAATATATATCATGAGTGAAAAAAAGAAATTAACAACAGCTTCGGGACGTCCTTATGTTGAAAATGAAGATTCTTTAACAGTAGGAAGAAGAGGGCCAATACTATTAGAAGATTATGTGCTTCACGAAAAAATGGCGCATTTTAATAGAGAAAGAATACCAGAGAGGGTTGTACATGCGAATGGATCGGGAGCTTTTGGTACTTTTACTGTTACTCATGATATTACAAAATATACGAAAGCTAAAATGTTTTCTACCATTGGTAAAAAAACCGATATGTTGGCTCGTTTCTCAACCGTTGGGGGTGAAAAAGGTTCTGCTGATACTGAAAGGGATCCTAGAGGTTTTGCTTTAAAATTTTATACAGAAGATGGAAATTGGGATCTAGTGGGAAATAATACTCCTGTGTTCTTTGTGAAAGACCCTAAGAAGTTTAGTGATTTTATCCATACGCAAAAAAGACATCCATTTACTAATATGAAATCGCCAACTATGATGTGGGATTTTTGGTCTTTAAACCCGGAGTCTTTACATCAAGTACTTATTTTAATGAGTGATCGAGGTACACCATTTGGGTATAGACATATGAATGGATATGGTTCTCATACCTTTTCATTAATTAACGCAAATAATGAGCGTCATTACGTGAAATTTCACTTTAAAACCGATCAAGGAATTAAGAATTTCAATGATGCTGAAGCCACAAAAATGAAAGGTGAAAACCCAGATTTTGCTCAGCAGGACTTAATAGAACATATCGAAAACGGAAATTACCCTAAATGGAATTTAAAAATACAGGTAATGACCGAAGAAGAAGCTAAAAATTACAAATGGAATCCTTTCGATTTATCTAAAGTTTGGCCACACGGAGACTTTCCTTTAATTGATGTTGGAGTTATGGAGCTTAATAAAAATGCAGACAATTATTTTGCTCAAATAGAACAATCTGCTTTTGCACCAGCACACATTGTTGATGGTGTTGGGTATTCTCCAGATAAAATGTTACAAGGTAGATTACTTTCTTATCCTGATGCTCACCGTTATCGTTTAGGGGTAAATTATGAGCAGATACCTGTTAATCGTTGTCCATATGCAGTTAATAATTACGAAAGAGATGGATTTATGCGTGTAGATGGGAATCAAGGAAGAGCTGAAAATTATTTCCCAAATAGTTTTGATGAGATAGAGGTAGATGAAGATTACAAACTAAAATCTCCTGAGGTGAATGACGCTTCCGCGGATTGGTACGACCGAAATTCTGCTGCAGCAAATGAAAATGATCATTATACTCAGCCAGGGAATTTATATCGAATCATGAGTGACCAAGCTAAAACCAACTTAGTGAATAATACAGTAGGAGCTATGCGTGGAATTGATGGTCCTAAAAAAGAAGAAATTACTAAACGACAATTAGCTCATTGGTATAAAGCAGATAAAGAATTGGGAAGACGAATAGCTGAAGGTTTAGGGGTAAGTATGTAAAAATAAAATATAAACAATTAAAAAAGCTCTGCAACTGCAGAGCTTTTTGTTGTTAAGACAATAAAACAAATTGTAATATATATGAATACCCCTATAAATATATAAATCAAATATATGAGCCTTTTCAGTTTAGTACAATACCCAATAAAAGGTATATTTTTAATTTTAGGAATAAAAAAAGGCAACAATTTAATCAATTAAGAAAAAATCATTGCCAAAACAAACGTAAGTTGTTTAAAATTCAAATTATCTACCCCCTATAAGATAATATTGATGTAGTAAAGATACAGAATATTAGAGATTTGCATATACCCAGTATTGGGTATATTCTAACTTTTCGATTAAAGGTGGGTTTGTGCGATTTGTAACAAATCATTAATTCTTAATCGCTTCTCTTAAGTCAGCGTTTTTTAGTAAATTTACGCTCCAAAAATTCAGAATAAATCCATGGAAGAACAAACACCATATAAACCAAAACATAAAGTAAGAATTGTAACTGCAGCCTCATTATTTGATGGGCACGATGCCGCTATTAATATTATGCGTCGTATCATTCAGTCAACGGGGGTAGAAGTGATACACTTAGGACACGATAGAAGTGTAGAAGAAGTTGTAAATACAGCTATACAAGAAGATGCCAATGCGATTGCAATGACTTCTTATCAAGGTGGTCATACCGAGTATTTTAAATATATGTATGATCTTTTAAAAGAAAAAGGAGCAGAGCACATCAAAATTTTTGGTGGTGGTGGAGGTGTAATTCTTCCAGAAGAAATAAAAGAATTGCAAGAGTACGGAATCACGAGAATTTATGCTCCAGATGATGGTAGAGAACTTGGTTTGCAAGGAATGATTAATGATTTGGTGAAACAATCAGATTATGCAATTGGAGATAAGCTAAATGGAGAAGTAGATAATTTAGCTTCAAAAAATGACAAATCTATAGCAAGAGTTATTTCTTCAGCAGAAAACTTTCCAGATATAGCAAAATCTGCATTAGATCAAATTCACGAGAAAAATAAAAATATAAAAACTCCAGTTTTAGGAATTACAGGAACTGGTGGAGCAGGAAAATCTTCTTTAGTAGATGAATTAGTACGTCGCTTCTTAGTAGATTTTGAAGATAAAACCATTGGTATTGTATCTGTAGATCCTTCTAAAAGAAAAACAGGGGGAGCATTATTAGGAGATCGTATTCGTATGAATGCAATTAATTCACCACGAGTTTATATGCGCTCTTTGGCCACACGTCAATCTAATTTAGCGCTTTCAAAATATGTGCAAGAAGCAGTTGAGGTTCTAAAAGCAGCAGAATACGATTTAATAATTTTAGAGACTTCAGGTATTGGACAAAGCGATACCGAAATTTTAGATCATTCAGATGTTTCTCTATATGTGATGACACCAGAGTTTGGAGCTGCAACACAATTAGAGAAAATCGATATGTTAGATTTTGCTGATATCGTTGCTATCAATAAATTTGACAAACGTGGTGCTTTAGATGCGTTACGTGATGTTAAAAAGCAATACCAGCGTAATCACGGGTTGTGGCACGAAGACCCGAAAACGCTTCCAGTATACGGGACAATTGCTTCTCAGTTCAATGACCCTGGGATGAATACCTTGTATAAAAAAATAATGGATACGCTTTCAGAAAAAACGGAAACTCCATTAAAAAGTGATTACCATATTTCAGATGAAATGTCTGAAAAAATATATGTAATTCCACCAGCAAGAGTACGCTACCTTTCAGAAATCGCTGAAAATAATCGCGGTTATGATGATAAAGTAGAGACTCAAGTAGAAGTAGCACAAAAGCTTTACGGAATTTATAAAACCATAGAATCTGTTACTGGTACTAAAATTCAGTTAACAAAAAATGGTTTAGATGAAGAAGTTTTAAACGAAAATACTTCCGAAGAGAATAAAGAGCTAGTTAACTTATTAAAAAAGGAATTTGATCGTGTAAAAATGGATTTTGATCCTTACAATTGGGAAGAAATTCTTAAGTGGGAAGATACCGTTAAAAAATACCGTGATCCTATTTACAGCTTTAAAGTTCGTGATAAAGAAATAAAAATAGAAACTCATACCGAGTCACTTTCTCATCTACAAATACCTAAAGTAGCTTTACCTAAATATAAAGCTTGGGGAGATCTCTTAAAGTGGATTTTACAAGAAAATGTACCGGGAGAATTTCCTTATACGGCAGGTTTGTATCCTTTTAAACGTCAAGGAGAAGATCCTACAAGAATGTTTGCAGGCGAAGGCGGACCAGAGCGTACCAATCGTCGCTTTCATTATGTGAGTTTAGGCTTGCCGGCAAAACGTTTATCTACTGCATTTGATTCTGTTACCCTTTACGGAAATGATCCCGATCACCGACCAGATATTTATGGTAAGATTGGTAATGCAGGAGTTTCTATTTGTTGCTTAGACGATGCTAAAAAACTTTACTCTGGTTTCGATTTAGCTCACGCTTTGACGTCTGTAAGTATGACTATTAACGGGCCAGCACCAATGTTGCTTGGTTTCTTTATGAATGCTGCTATCGATCAACAATGTGAGAAGTATATTAAAGAGAATAATTTAGAACGAGAAGTAGAAGATAAAATTAAAGCCATTTATAAGGAAAGTGGTTTAGAACGTCCAACATACCGCGGAGAATTGCCAGAAGGTAATAATGGGTTAGGACTTATGTTATTAGGAGTTACTGGTGATCTAGTGCTTCCAGATGATGTATATCAAAAAATTAAATATGATACTTTGGCTGTGGTTCGTGGAACTGTACAAGCAGATATTTTAAAAGAAGATCAAGCTCAAAACACTTGTATTTTCTCAACAGAATTTGCTTTGCGACTTATGGGAGATGTACAAGAATATTTTATTGAGAATAAGGTTCGTAATTTCTATTCGGTTTCTATTTCTGGTTATCATATAGCAGAAGCTGGAGCTAATCCTATTACTCAATTAGCATTAACCTTAGCGAATGGTTTCACTTACGTGGAATATTATTTAAGTAGAGGAATGGATATAAATAAATTTGGACCTAACCTTTCTTTCTTTTTCTCTAACGGGATTGATCCCGAATATGCTGTGATTGGTCGTGTATCTAGAAAAATATGGTCTAAAGCTTTAAAACATAAGTATGGAGCTAACGCTCGTGCTCAAATGTTAAAGTATCACATCCAAACTTCTGGAAGATCTCTCCACGCACAAGAAATAGATTTTAACGATATTCGTACCACGCTTCAAGCTCTGTACGCAATTTATGATAACTGTAATTCGTTGCATACCAATGCTTACGATGAGGCAATTACCACACCTACAGAAGAATCTGTAAGACGTGCAATGGCTATTCAGTTAATTATTAATAAAGAATTAGGATTAGCGAAGAATGAAAATCCCATCCAAGGTTCATTTATTGTTGAAGAATTAACCGATTTAGTTGAAGAAGCGGTCTTGGCAGAATTTGATAGAATTACTGAACGTGGAGGAGTTCTTGGGGCAATGGAAACGATGTACCAGCGTTCTAAAATACAAGAAGAAAGTTTGTATTATGAAACTTTAAAACACAATGGGGATTTCCCTATCATTGGAGTGAATACTTTCTTAAGTAGTAAAGGTTCTCCTACCGTAACACCAGGAGAGGTGATTAGAGCTACAGAAGAAGAAAAGCAGTTTCAAATCACTACTTTAAAGAAATTACATAAAACCTATGAAGATAGCGCTCAAGAAGCTTTAGATAAAGTACAAAATGCTGCTATCCACAATAAGAATATATTTGAAGAACTAATGGAAGCAACCAAAGTTTGCTCACTTGGTCAAATTACAGAATCCTTATTTGAAGTAGGTGGACAGTATCGAAGAAACATGTAAAAGTTTTATTTTATAAAGATATCGATAAGAAAAACCCTGTTTGAACAGGGTTTTTTCTATTTTAGAGGAGTTATAAAAAATCTGAAATGAAAAACCTCTATAAAATCACACCCAAGAATAGATGGCGTATTATTTTAGGTCTTTCTGTAATTCTCCTTCTTATATTTCTAACTAGCTTGTTTGAAAATAAACAGCTTAAAGAAATTAATGAAAGTTTTGGTTCGTTATATAAAGACCGACTTATACCTGCTTCAGAGATCTATCAAATCAATACTTATTTTACACAAAAAAGCTTTGTTTTAGAAGAGCTCAAAAATGTAAATGACAGCTTGTCCTTTAATTTTTCGCCCCTGCTTATAAAAAATAATAAAAAAATAGATTCCTTACTACAAGCTTATGAAAAGACTTATTTTGTAAAAGAAGAAAAAATAGCCTTTGTAAAGTTTAAAGAGAATTATGAAGATTATAAAAAAAAAGAGGGTGCTGTAACTCAAGGTATGAAAAACTGTGAGCTTTCTGTTTCAGAAAAAAAAGATATAGGAGAAGCTTTAGTTTTTCTAAATAAAATTAATGTCAATTTAGCAGAACTCGTAGCTATTCAATCTTCTGTAGGGAAAGAACTTTTAGATGATTCTGAATTTAATTTTGGAAGCAGTACGCTACTATTTTATTTTAGATTTGGATTAACCTTATTAGTAACAGCTGGTATCTTATTATTGGTGAAAACTTCAGAAATTAATCAGCGAAAAAAAGATCCTCATATTAATACGATGAAAGTAATAAAAAATAAGAAAAATTTGTGAGAAGACTCTTTCTAAAATTTTAATTTTACTGAAAATTTTTTACATGCGTTTCAATTTATATTTCACTAGCTTAATTTTAATGTTTAGCTTTCATTATACTTCCGCACAGACGACTTTAGATAGTAAAGCTTTTCATGAAAAATTAAATAAAGAATTTAAGAATAAGAATACTTCCCCCTTAAAAGATAAAGACCGAAAAGATTTTAAAGGATTAGAAACGTTCGCAATTGATAGTAGCTACATTATTTCGGCTAATTTTAAAAGAACACCGTATGAAAAACCCTTTCTAATGCCTACCACGACAGACATGAAAAGTATGTTTGTAAAATATGGAGAAGTAAGCTTTGTATTGGAAGGAAAAAAGGTGGTATTAGAGGTTTACCAAAATCAACGCTTAAAGATGCAAAATGAGTTTAAAGATTATTTGTTTATACCTTTTTACGATCTTACCAATGGAGTTTCTACATATGGTGGTGGCAGGTATTTAGATACTCAAATCCCTAAGGGAAATAGAATGGTATTAGATTTTAATCAAGCCTATAATCCTTACTGTGCGTATAATGAAAAATATTCTTGTCCCATACCACCAGAAATAAACTTCATTGAGCTCGAAATAAAAGCAGGAGTTAAAAAATTTGATAAAATTTACTAAATAGTTTTAGTAAGCCACATCCCTAAAAATACAGCTGCAAAACCTACAATGATACTTGCGGCAGCGTAAAGACCAAAACTTAAAAAATCATTATTTTTCAACAAAATATGGCTTTCATAAGCAAAGGTTGAAAATGTAGTAAAACCTCCACAGAAACCTGTAGCTAATAACAGCATTGTATTTTGTGAAATGGTATTGGATTTATAAAAGTAGCCTAAAATAATTCCGATAAGGAAACTTCCTAAAACATTCGCTAAAAAAGTACCATAAGGCAAACCTGTAGAAGGGCTATTTAGCCATTTTGAAAGTAAAAATCGAGCAACACTGCCTGTTCCTCCTCCTAAAAAGACAATTAGTAATTGCTTCATAATATTAGTCTAGTGTTCTAGATTAGAGTTTTGTCTAGTAATTTTATCTGTAAATGAAGCCTCGTTTTGCTGTTGTACGGGAATATATAATTCTGTTATCCAATCGGCTGGATTAGGGTATTTTTCTGGATCTGTAATGTAAATCTCAAACGGTTCTGCATTAGGCGTTTTTTCTATGTTATGGTTTTTAATATAATCTTCGGCAACCATCCAAGTTTGAGCTAAATTATTATAGTTACCCTTTAATGTGGTCTTTAATACTTGCTGAGAATCCATAAACCCACATAATATATTACTATCTAAAGGTGTTACTACTTTACTGTTAGTAGGAATTCCTGATGATATAATTACTGTATTATTTTGTTCGTCAACTTCTTTATAAACCGTCATCGGAGCGCCACTAACCGCAATGTTATTACTTTCCATAAATTGAAGAACAGAGGGAAGCATTTCTCCCATTTTTGCCGAAAGCATTTTACTGTTATTTTTTGATGCTGTAGTTGTGTACATGTAGAATCCACCGCTATGCTGAGTTATTCCGTCAACATTTATGTCGTAGGCTTTCATTTTATTGGTGACAATAGTATCTATGCTGGTTAACCCTTTATTTAAATAAGGCTTCCAGATTTCAGTGGGTGTTTCTTTTTGAGTTAGACTGTAGGCTTTATCCCAAAAACTTTTATCCGCCTTAATACCCCAAACTAATTTCGTTTTTCCGTTTTCAATTGGTTCGAAATTCCAATAGATATTACTCTTAGATTCACTTAACGGATTTTTAATAGTAACTTCTTGATGAATTTCTTTGTTAGGAATTACATCTGTAGTTATTATATTTCCATCTTCGGCAGTATCTCCTTGCCAAGAATAACCGGCGCCAACACCAGTAGTCTTTTGATTATAGGTAACCACCATATTAGGATCTTCTTTTCTCCACGGACCCCAAACTTCCCAATTTTTGTAATTATTTACTTCTTTAAATAACAAAGAAGGTGGGGCATCTATGATTTTACTCTCTTCAATTTGATAATCTCCGTCTAAGGTTGCTATGTAAATTGAACCTCCAATAATAGCAATTAGAAAAAGTAAAAAAATATATTTAAAAATTTTCATAGATGGTTTGTTGGTTATATTTAGCTAATATAGTTATTTTACAAATTGTTAGGAATAACATAATTTAAAAACTTAATAATTAGCTAGATGAAATCTAAAATTATCCCCATTGCATTAGCAGCAGCGTTAAGCTTTGTTTCTTGCGATGATAAGAAAAAAGAAAATGAAGAACCTGTTCAAAAAGAAGCAGTAAGTGAAACTATAAATTTTGACTATACTGTAGGGGAATTTGCAGATATCAAAGTGTTAAGATATCAAATTCCTGGCTGGGAAAAATTATCTTTAAAAGAACAAAAGTTAGTATACTACCTTACTCAAGCAGGACTTTCTGGTAGAGATATTATTTGGGATCAAAACTATCGTTATAACTTAACGATTAGAAAAGCGTTAGAAAATATCTTTCAAAATTATAATGGTGATAAAACTACTGAAGACTGGTTAGCTTTTGAGGAATATTTAAAACGCGTTTGGTTCTCTGGAGGAATTCATCATCATTACTCTATGGATAAGATGAAACCGGGGTTTGATAAAGCTTACTTAGAAACGCTTTTAGAAGAGACTAATACTCAACTTACAGGAGAATCTCTAGAAGTAATCTTTAATGACAAAGACAGTAAGAAAGTAAACCTTAACGAAGAAAAAGGCCTTTTAAAAGGATCGGCGACTAATTTTTATGGTCCAGATGTTACTGCTGCAGAGGTAGATGCTTTTTACAAAAAAATGAAATCTCCAAATCCCCAAAAACCACTTTCATATGGTCTTAACTCTAAGCTTGTAAAAGAAGATGGGAAGTTAGTTGAGAAAGTTTGGAAAAGTGGAGGTATGTATAGTGAAGCTATCGATAAAATTATTTATTGGTTGGATCTTGCGAAAACGGTTGCTGAAAATGATAAACAAGCTAAAGCATTAGGCTTACTTATTAAATATTACCAAACTGGAGACTTACAAACTTGGGACGATTATAACGTGGCTTGGGTAGAAGCAACCGAAGGAAATATTGATTACATCAACAGTTTTATAGAAGTTTATAACGATCCAAAAGGATATAGAGGTTCTTATGAAACAATTGTACAAATCAAAGATTTTGACATGTCTAAAAAAATGAAAGTTTTAGAGGATAATGTACAATGGTTTGAAGATAATGCACCTATTATGGAAGAGCATAAAAAAGATTCTGTAGTTGGAGTAACTTATAAAACTGTTATTGTAGCAGGAGAGGCAGGAGATGCTTCACCAAGTACACCAATTGGGGTTAATTTGCCAAATGCAAACTGGATTAGAACAGAGCACGGGAGTAAATCTGTATCTTTAGGAAATATCATTAATGCCTACAGTCACGCCGGTGGATCTGAAAAATTAGATGAATTTGCCTTAACGGAAGAAGAAAAAGAATTATCTAAAGAGTACGGAGAATTAGCAGATAAATTACACACGGCTTTACATGAAGTAGTAGGTCATGCATCAGGTAAATTGAATCCGGGGGTAGGTGAGACAAAAGAAACGTTAAAAAATTATGCTTCAACTTTAGAAGAAGGAAGAGCAGATTTAGTAGGGTTATACTATCTAATGGATCCTAAAATTGAAGAACTCGGTTTAACCGATAGTATCGAAAACTTAGGGAAAGCTGCTTATAATGATTACATCCGTAACGGATTAATGACACAGCTTACCCGTCTTAATTTAGGAGATGATGTAGAAGAAGCTCATATGAGAAACCGTCAATGGGTGAGTGCTTGGGTTTTTGAAAAAGGAAAAGACGCCAATGTAATCGAAAAAGTGAAAAAAGATGGTAAAACTTATCTTAAGATCAATGATTATGATAAACTACGAGAATTATTTGGAGCCTTGTTAAAAGAAACTCAGCGTATAAAATCTGAGGGTGATTTTGATGCAGCGAAAAACTTAGTAGAAAACTACGGAGTAAAAGTAGATCAAGAAATTCATAAAGAAGTTTTAGAGAGAAGCGCCCAATTTAAGGCAGCACCTTATAGCGGATTTGTAAATCCTGTATTAGTTCCAGAAATGAACGAATCTGGAGAAATTACGACTATAAATGTGACTCAACCAGAAAGCTTTGAGGAGCAAATGTTGATGTATTCTAAAGAATATGGTTTTTTACCAGAAATGAACTAAGCTTAATAATTAATTTTAAAAGCCCTTTCTAATTTAGAAAGGGCTTTTTTTTGTTAAAAATCATATTTTTTCTCAATCGCATAACGTAGAAGTTCTCCTTTACCTTGGATGCCCAATTTTCTAATCATATTTTTTCGATGTGTTTCTACGGTAGAAACAGAGCAAAAACGAATATCGGCTATTTCATTAGAAGTTTTTCCTTGTCCTATTAACCGTAAAATCTCATTTTCGCTTTTAGAAAGAATAGATTTTTTTGGAGCTCGTGTATCTTCTTCTAAGAAAGATAAATTTAAAGCAGCATCATAATAGGTTTCTCCAGACATTACTTTGCTAATCGCATTTTTTACATCGCTTAATCCAGAATTTTTTAAAATATAGCCAGAAGCTCCAGCATTTATCATTTGTTGAATAGCTTCCTGTTGATCGAACATCGTAAAAGTAATTACCTTAATGTTAGGGAATTTTTTCTTGATAATTTTTGTAGCAGTAATACCATCGATTTTTGGCATTCTTATATCCGTCAAGACAATTTCAGGTTGTGTTTTTTCAACGATTTCTATGAGTTTTTCACCATCGTTTGCCATTCCAACAATAGAATAATTCTCCTCATGTTCAAAGAGTAAACAAACGCCATCAATTAATGATTGGTGATCTTCAGCAATAACTATTCTAGTCATAATGGTAGGTTTATAATTATACTAGTGCCTTTGTTGGGGAAAGAGTCTACTTCCAAAGTTCCTCCAATATTTTCTACTCTTTTTTCAATAGAAGATAATCCCATTCCTTTATTTTGGGAATAGGTGAACTTTTCATCAAATCCTTTTCCATTATCTTCCACAATAATATTTAAAGTAGAATTATGATTGGTTAAAGATACAGTAGCTTCAGTGGCATTAGCATGTTTAATAATGTTGGTTACAAGCTCTTGAATGATTCTAAAAATTCTTATTTCTAAGGTGTTTTCTAACCTGTTTTCAAGTCCGTAATCTTCTACGGTCACGGTAAAGTTATTGGTTGAAATTCGTTTCGCCATATCTTTTATAGCAGGTAGTAATCCGTTTTTGGCAATCACCCCAGTGCTTTTTTCGTGAGCAATGGTCCGTACTTTATCGTAGGCGTCATTAATAAGTATAATACTATTTTTTATGCTTTTAGAGTTACTTTCTCCAGTTTTGATATGTTGAATATTTAATTTTAATGCAGCTAATGTAGCTCCCAGATTATCGTGTAAATTTTCTGCTAATCGTTGCCTTTCTTTTTCTTGTCCAGCAATTAAAGCGTCAATACTATTTAATTCTTGCTCTTTTAATCCCTGTTCTATTTCTTGGATTTTAATTTTTTGTTCTTGCTTATTTAGCAGTCTTTTTTTCTTAGCGTTTTTGGCAATTAGTAAGCTAATAGTAGTTCCTATTATGATGGAAGAGATAATGCCCAGCCACAAAATAAACTGCGTTTGTTTTTTCTTTTTTAAATCTGTTTTGAGAAGAATATTTTCTTTTTCTTTTTTCTCTGTTTCGTATTTAGTTTGAATATCAGATAATGCTATGTTTTGCTCACTTTGCTCTATGCTGTCATTAATTATCTTTTCTTTTTTTAGATAATTATAAGCATTTTTATAATCGCCCATACTCTCATATAAAGAAGATAAATTAGCATAGTAGATTCGTTTTGTAGCTCCTATATTACCTTTAATTTCAATAGAATCTGCTTTTTGATAATAAGCTAAAGCATCCTTATAATTTTGTTTTGACTGATGTATACGAGCTTGATTATTGTATAAATAAGACAATAATTTAGTATCATTAGGATTTTCATTATAGATTTTTATTGCCTTTTTATTATAAAATAAAGCAGAATCAAAATCTTTTTTTAATAAAGAATATACGGTGGAGACGTTAGCATAAGCCGAAATAGAAAATCTTTTATTCTTATGAGTTTTACCTATACTGTCATTTTTTAAAAAGAATAGTATTGCTTTTTGAGGTAAATCGTTATCTAAATAGCGAGAACCAATTCTAGTATTAAGGGTAAAAGCGGCTTTTGGGTCTTTTTGCTGATTAACATACGTTCTTAATTCTTCTTCTAGGTTTTTGGCTTTAAAATTATAACCATCTTGTACATCTAAGATAGAAATAAGAAGAAGATTGCAGTCGAGTACATCGCTAGGAGCATCTTCTTGAGTGAATAATTTTTTTGATAATAAGGTATGTGCAAAAGCTTCATCAAATTTTCCAACGTTCGATTCAGCTTCAGCTAAATAATAATAATAAGTGGCTTTATCATAAGAAGATAAATGATCAATATTAATATCTTCTAATTTTTGAATAGCTTTATAGGGCTCTTCATCATCAATAAAAGCAACTATTTCTTCAAAGTTTTGATGCTGAGCGTTTACTGATAAACAAAAACTAATACATAATATGAAGAAAAATAGGCGGTAATTTAAAATCATCTTATAGTAATAATGATATATCCATCTTTAGATCTAGGTTTGTCTGAATTAAAATTACAATTGTCTTTAAACTCATTCACTTGGCTAGAATCAATTACATTAAAAGAAAAATATGCTTTAGCGTTTAGTTCTAGATTTAAATGACCTAGCTCATTACCCTCGAGTATGTAGTTGCTATTTTGGTGTCCATCGTTAATTAATAAAACTCTAAAATTATAAGTACTTGGATGGTTTAAATTTTTTTTATTTCCGCAAAACTTTATATCTGCTATTTCAAATCGCGTTTCATTTTTATTTTCACAGCTAAAATCTATTCGTTCTACTAAAGTTTCATTAGAGAAAGTGATTCGTGAATAAACTTTTATATCATCATCTTCATAACAAATAAATTCTGGAGGATATGGAAGTTTTTGGTTAGTAACGCAGGTAATAGGAAAGTCAACATTCATAATTATATATTTAAAAATTACTAACTCTAAAATTCATCATTTTTAGATAATAAAAATATACCCAATACAAGGTATTTAGGTGAAGTTTTAGATAAAGTTACATAAAAAAACACCTATAAAGAGGTTTTTTATATATTAAAATTTAAAGACTACTGTTTAGTAAACTCGTAAATCATTCCTCCTTGTTCGAGAGAAAGAGTGTGGTCTTTAATAGTAACTGTTATGCCTCCTGGTTTAAAAATAAATACATTTTGAGAAGTAGGCGTAAGTGGAAATGAAGACTGACCTGTAGCTTGAGCCGTTAAAGCACCTTCCTCGTTACGAATCGTAATGTCTAAAGGAAAATTGTCACTCGTGTAAACTCCTTCATATAAATTTAGAGTATTGTTATTAACAATAATTTCTTTTTCATAGGTAGGTAACTCATATGGATGGTTAAAATAAGTTCCTAAAACCACCAATGCAATATCATTAAGGTTAATGTTGCTTCCGTTAGAAGTAAGAACAAAAGCCATTTTTTCTGAAGGGAAGTAACCTGCCATAGAAGAAAAACCATCTATGCCACCTGTATGTCCATAGCCTCTATGTTCATTATAAGGTAATTGAAAAAGACCTAAGCCATAGCTGTCTTCAAAAATTTTCATATTTAATAAACTACCGGCAGAAAGTAATTTACCATCTAACAAGGCTGTATAAAACTTAGCGATATCTGTAGGAGTAGAAATAATATTTCCTGCTCCTAAAGGCACACTCATATGAGTTTCTCTTTCTTTTTTCCACGTTCCCATTTTGCGTGAATAGGAGTAAGCTTCATTTTTCTTAGAGTTTATTACTTTTCCAACTTGAGTGTTTTTCAACTTCAAAGGTTTAATAATACTTTTTTCTACAATGGCATCAAAAGTTTGATTTTCTATATCTTCAGCAATAAAGGTCAGTAATAAATAATTGGTGTTAGAATACTCTCCTTTTTCTCCAGGCTCAAAAACTTTTCCGTTTTCTTTAATAAGTGCTAACAGCTCCTCTTTAGAAAATTTATTGCTGTTGATGCTTAAATAATTTTCTGAATTAGTGAAATTAAATAAACCGCTATGGTGATTTAATAATTGCTGAATCGTGATTTTTGAAGAGTTTATAACCTCTGGATAAAATTCATCTAAAGTGGTGTTTAAGCTTAGCTTTCCTTCGTCTATCAATTGAAGAATGATAGTTGCAGTAAAAGTTTTGGTAATTGAGCCTATTCTATATTTTGTATTTTCATTGGCTTTTTTCTTGTTTTCAACATCTGCATAACCAATGCTTCGGGTGTAAAGATTCTCGCCATTTTTAGAAATAGCGACGCTCCCCATCATTTTATCATATTTCTCAACTAAATCAAAAAGACTATCGAGTTTTTGAGTGTTTAAATCTTGCGCTTCCGCGGAAGCGAAAACAACAATGATACTTAATAAAGCAACAATATTTTTCATAGAAAAAAGTATTTACATTCCTGTCCTAATCGCCTCAACAGGATCTAATCGAGAAGCAGAAATAGCAGGAATAATCCCAGAAATTAAACCAATAATAGCCGAGACCGACATTCCAATAATAATATTGAAAGTTGATAGCACAAAGTTAAAATCTTCTGTAAAACTGGAAGCTACGATGGTGATAATCCACACTAAAAACAATCCGACTAAACCACCAATAATAGCTAAAACAACAGCTTCAAATAAAAATTGAAGTAAGATAAATTTATTTTTAGCTCCCAATGATTTTTGTATACCAATAAGGTTGGTTCTTTCTTTAACCGAAACAAACATAATATTAGCAATTCCAAAACCACCTACGAGTAAAGAAAAGCCACTAATGATCATTCCCATAAAATTAAGCTGACCTGTAATATTATCTATAAAATCGGTAAAACCTTGTAACTGATTAATAAAAAAAGTGCTTACTTCATTAGGTTTAAGGCCTCTAAAAATTCTTAGTTGTTGCTCTAGAATGGCAATGTATTCGGCGTTATCAATATCTTTTTCGGGTTTTACAATAATTTGTGGAAAGGTACTTTTGTTGTTATCTCCATAGATTCTTCTGGTGACATTTACAGGTAGAAAAACACTGGCATCCTTAGATTGTCCAAACATACTAGCACCCTCTTTTTCTAAAACGCCAATCACCGTAAATTTTCTTCCGTAAAGCCTTACTTTATTTCCTATAGAAGCGATGGCTTGCCCAAATAAATTTTCTGCAATCTCGTTTCCTAAAATAATTACGGGAGAACCACTATTGGCTTCAGCTTCATTGAAGAACCTACCATCTTCTAATTTTAAGGCTTCGATATCATAATACTCACTGCCTACAGCTCCAATTTCTACTCCTTCAACTTGTTTCCCTCCAAAACTTATCGTCTCTCGACTTACATTTAAACTATAAGTAATCGCTTCGGTTTGGGGTATGTTTTTTTTAAGGTATTGATATTCGGCATAAGAGACATCGGGAAATTGTTCTCTTTTCCATTGGGGAATTTCACTAGGACCAAAAGAAAAACGCATGATAATAATCGTGCTGCTATCTAAAGTGCTTAAACTCCCTTTTACTTCTTTCTCTAAAGAGTCTACAGCCGCTAAAACCGCAATGATTGAAAAAATACCAATCGTAACTCCTAAGAGCGATAAAAACGTTCTTAATTTATTGTTTTTTAGAGCGTTAATAGCAAAATTAAAACTCTCCTTTATAATCCGTAAATAAATTAGCATAAGGTTTTTTGGCTAAAATTTAATTGGTAGCTTTAAAGATAGGACGTTTTCCTTATTTTTTTGTTACAACTTTCTAAGAATAAAACCATATTCGTGTTTAAGTTTTATACTTAAAATATTACTTTTGTGCCCTGAAACAACAACACAACATGAGTCATTCAAAAACTGTAAAATCAGCCTTAATTTCGGTATTCCATAAAGATGGATTAGAACCAATCGTTAAAAAGCTCAACGAGCAAGGAGTAACTATTTATTCTACCGGAGGAACAGAAACATTTATTAAAAACTTAGGAATAGATGTAGTTCCTGTAGAAGATGTAACTTCTTATCCTTCTATTCTTGGCGGAAGAGTTAAAACCTTACACCCAAAAGTATTTGGAGGGATTTTAAATAGACAAGATCACGAAGGTGATGTAAAGGAGATGGAGCAGTATGAAATCCCACAATTGGATATTGTTATTGTAGACCTTTATCCTTTTGAGAAAACGGTAGCTTCTGGAGCATCTGAGCAGGATATTATAGAGAAAATCGATATAGGAGGAATTTCATTAATTAGAGCGGCAGCAAAAAACTTTAAAGATGTTCTTTGTGTGTCTTCTATGAATGACTACGAAGATTTGTTAGAAGTGATTTCTAAAAATAACGGAGAAGTTTCTTTAGAAGATAGAAAACGTTTTGCAGCAAAAGCATTTAACGTTTCTTCTCATTATGATACTGCAATTTTTAATTACTTCAATCAAAATGAAGAAGAGGTAGTTTACAAACAAAGTATCACCGAAGGAAAGCAATTACGATACGGGGAAAACCCACACCAAAAAGGATATTTCTTCGGAGATTTTGATGCTATTTTTGATCAATTGCATGGTAAAGAACTTTCTTATAATAATTTACTAGATGTAGATGCTGCTGTAAATTTAATGGGAGAATTTAAGAATGATAACCCAACGTTTGCTATTTTAAAGCATAATAATGCTTGTGGTTTAGCACAAAGAGCAACTGTTTTAGAAGCTTACAAAGATGCTTTAGCTGGAGATCCTGTTTCGGCATTTGGTGGAGTTTTAATTTCGAATACAGCCATTGATCTCGCTACTGCGGAAGAAATTCATCAATTGTTTTGCGAGGTGGTTATCGCGCCAAGTTACCATGAAGAGGCTTTAGAGTTATTAAAAGGTAAGAAAAACCGTATCATTTTAATTGAGAAAGAAGTAGAGCAGCCTTCAACCACCGTAAGAACGTGTTTAAATGGTGTTTTGGTTCAAGATAAAAACTTAAAAACCGATACTCAAGAAAACCTGAAAGAAGTAACAGATGCAAAACCTACTTCAGAACAAATAGAGGACTTATTATTTGCATCAAAAATTAGCAAGCATACCAAATCTAATACGATTGTTCTAGTAAAAGGTAAACAACTTTGCGCTAGTGGAACAGGACAAACTTCTCGTGTAGATGCTTTAAGACAAAGTATTGAAAAAGCACAATCGTTTAAGTTTGATTTAAACGGAGCGGTTATGGCAAGCGATGCCTTTTTTCCGTTTCCAGACTGTGTAGAAATTGCAGATAAAGCAGGAATAACGTCGGTTATTCAACCTGGAGGATCAATTAAAGATCAATTAAGTATAGATTATTGCAATAAAAATAATATTTCTATGGTTATGACAGGAACACGTCATTTTAAACATTAACTTTATAGACTTACAAGTCACCCTAATTCAATACCTTTTATAAATTTATGGGATTTTTTGATTTTCTAACAGAAGAAATAGCGATAGACCTTGGTACGGCAAATACGCTTGTCATTCATAATGATAAAGTAGTAGTCGATAGCCCGTCTATTGTAGCTAGAAATCGGGTAACCGGAAAAATCATAGCGGCTGGAAAAGAAGCAGCTATGATGCAAGGAAAAACCCATGAAAATATCAAAACCATAAGGCCTTTAAAAGATGGGGTGATAGCAGATTTTGATGCAAGTGAGCAAATGCTTACAATGTTCATTAAAGAAATACCAGCCTTAAAAAAGAAAATTTTTACGCCTGCATTACGTATGGTTATTTGTATTCCTTCAGGAATTACAGAAGTAGAGATGCGAGCGGTAAAAGAAAGTGCTGAACGAGTAAATGGGAAAGAAGTTTATTTAATACACGAACCTATGGCTGCAGCCATAGGTATTGGTGTAGATATTATGCAGCCTAAAGGAAACATGATTGTGGATATAGGTGGAGGGACAACAGAAATTGCTGTTATTGCTCTTGGCGGAATTGTTTGTGACAAATCTGTAAAAGTAGCAGGAGATGTTTTTACTAATGATATCGTATATTATATGCGAACTCAGCATAACTTATATGTTGGAGAACGTACTGCAGAGAAAATAAAAATACAAATAGGAGCAGCGACTGAAGATTTAGAAGTTCCACCAGAAGAAATGAGTGTTCAAGGACGTGATTTGCTTACTGGAAAGCCAAAGCAAGTAGAAATTTCTTATCGTGAGATAGCTAAAGCTTTAGATAAATCTATTCTTCGTATTGAAGATGCAGTTATGGAAACCTTATCGCAAACTCCACCAGAGTTAGCAGCAGATATTTACAATACTGGGGTTTATCTTGCAGGAGGAGGGTCTATGTTAAGAGGTTTAGATAAACGTTTATCGCAAAAAACAGATTTACCAGTTTACATTGCAGAAGATCCTTTAAGAGCAGTAGTTCGAGGAACGGGAATTACTTTAAAAAATATATCTAAATTTAAAGGCGTTTTGATTAAATAGGGAAGAGATTAGAGTATGCAACAGATTGTCAATTTTCTTATCAAATATAAGAATACCCTACTTTTTTTATTTTTATTTCTGCTGTCTGTTTTTTTTACCATTCAATCGCATTCTTACCATAAAAGTAAATTTATAAGCTCTGCAAATTTTTTAACGGGAGGTATTTATTCTTGGGTTAATAACATAGATATGTATTTTAATCTTAAAGAATATAATGAACGTTTAGTAGATGAAAATAAATTTTTAAGAGAGAATTTAGCAGCTTTATCCGAAAAGGAATTAGATTCTGTTTTTTTAGATACGATTTCCTATGATGCACCTTATAAATTTATCACAGCAAAAGTTATAGCAAACAGGTATTCTAGATTAGATAATTTTTTATTGGTGAATAAAGGAGAAAATGATAGTGTCGCTACTGATTTTGGAGTGATTACTAGCCGAGGAATTGTGGGAATAGTAGATGAAACCAGTAATAATTATTCAAGAGTGATTTCTATTTTAAATACCAATTCGGCTATTAATGTAAAGCTTAAAAAGACGAATCATTTTGGTACACTAAAATGGAATGGGAAAGATCCTAATATAGTTCAAGTAGAAGAAATTCCGCGTTTAGCGCCTGTAAAAAAGGGAGATACTATACATACTGAAGGTCGTTCTCTTATATTTCCGAAAGGAATTCCAGTAGGCGTGGTAGAAAACTATCAATTAAAAAACAATCAAAACTACTACGATATAAATGTAAGATTGTTTAATGACATGACTAATATTGGTTATGTATATCTCATTAAAAATAACAATCAGGAAGAAATTAAAAGTTTAGAAAGCAATGAATAAATTTTTGGTTTCAAATATTACTCGATTTGTTATTCTTGTTTTAGTACAAGTTCTTATTCTTAATAATATAAATTTTTTAGGGTTTGTTAATCCGTATTTATACGTCCTGTTTATTTTATTGTTACCACTTAACCTTACTCATTATAAAGTTATTTTTTTTAGTTTTTTAATGGGATTAACAATAGATTTATTCGAAGATAGCGGAGGTATAAATGCTGCAGCAAGTGTACTCATTGGTTTTTTACGTCCTAGTTTTTTAAGATTCTCTTTTGGTATAAGTTATGAGCACCAAACGGTAAAATTTCATCAAACTCCATTTGCACAGCGATTCACCTATATTTCATTGTTAGTAGTTATACATCATTTAGTTCTTTTCTCTTTAGAGATATTTAACTTATCTTATATAATTTTAATACTAAAGAAGACGTTGTTTTCTAGCATATTCACTATCCTTTTAATCTTAATTGTTTCAGGAATATTTCAGCAAAATAAGAGATGAGAAAATTACTATCGTTATTTATCATATTAATTACAGGTTTTATCTTTATAGGTAGGCTGTTTTATATGCAAGTGGTTGATACTTCTTTTGTCGCTCTTTCAGAAAGTAATGCAATTAGTGTAGATTACGACTATCCTCAACGAGGTTATATTTTTGATAGGAATGGTGAGTTATTAGTGTCTAATCAGCCATCGTATGATGTGATGGCTATTCCAAGAGAGATCAAACCATTTGATACTTTAGAATTCTCGGGTTTACTCAATATTTCAAAAGAACGTTTAGAAAATCAGCTAGATAAAGCCAAGATATTTTCTCCACGATTACCCTCTGTAATCGTCCCTCAATTAACTAAAAATGAGTTTGCCTATTTGCAGGAAAAAATGCGAAAATATGAAGGTTTTTATATTCAAAAAAGATCTTTACGGGATTATAAGACAGACAATTCTGCAAGTGTTTTAGGTTATATTTCGGAAGTAACAAATGCAGAAGTAGATGAGTTAACCTATTATAAATCTGGAGATTTAATTGGTAGATCTGGAGTAGAAAAACAATACGAAGATGTTCTACGCGGAGTAAAAGGGGTAAAGTACACACAAAAAGATCGTTTTAATAGAGAAATAGGCTCTTATAAAGAAGGTATTTATGATACACTTCCTGTAAAAGGAAAAGACATTACGCTTACGCTGGATGCAAAATTACAAGCATACGGAGAGAAATTAATGAAAGGTAAACGTGGCGGAATCGTAGCTATAGAGCCATCTTCAGGAGAAATTCTTTCTTTAATTACCGCTCCCTCTTACGATCCAGATTTGTTGGTAGGGAGAAAGCGATCTAAAAATTTTACTAAACTATGGTATGATAGTATAAATAAACCTCTTTTAAATAGGGGGCTACAAGCCATGTATCCGCCAGGGTCACCTTTTAAAGCACTAACTGGTTTAATTGCATTAGAAGAAAATGTAATAGATACTAAAGAAGGGATTTCATGTCATATGGGTTTCAGCTATGGAAGAAGCGCTAGAATGGGATGCCATCACCATGCAAGTCCGCTTTCTATGACACCGGCTTTAGCTCAATCTTGTAATACCTATTTTGCAAAATCTTATAGAAGAATAATAGAGAAATTTGAAAGCTCTGAAAAGGGAATGGACGCTTGGAACAAACATTTAGAGAGCTTTGGTTTAGGCGGGTTTCTAGGGAATGATTTACCGGTAGGACAGCCAGGAAGAATCCCTGATGGTGAATATTATAATAAATGGTACCCCGGAGGGAGATGGACGGCAACTTATACATTATCCAACGCGATAGGACAGGGAGAGGTTTTAGCGACTCCAATTCAATTGGCTAATTTTACTGCCGCAATTGCTAATAGAGGATGGTTTTATACTCCGCACATTTTAAAGGAAATTGATGATAGTCCCATCAAAAATGAAAAATTCACAAAAAAGAAACAAACTACTATTAGCAAAGAAAACTTTGAGCCGATTATAGAAGGTATGTTCGGAGTTTATGAATATGGTACAGCTAAGTTTTTAAAAATACCAGGAGTTGAAATTTGTGGTAAGACCGGGACTGCAGAAAATTTTACTAAAATTGACGGAGAGAGAACTCAACTAACAGATCATTCTATTTTTGTAGCTTTCGCACCTAAAAACAATCCTAAGATCGCTATTGCAGTAGTAGTAGAAAATGGATATTGGGGATCTAGATATGCAGGAAGAATTGCCAGTCTGATGATCGAGAAGTATTTAAAAGAAGAAATTTCAAGAACCGATTTGGAAGATTGGATTTTAAATAATTCTTTAGAAGAAGAATATGCAAAACCCCTTAGCGGAGAACCTTTTTTAATCAATCAATAAATGGGGAAATCTTCAGAAATAGATTGGATAACGATTTTACTCTTCTTAATTTTAGTAGGTTTTGGATGGATGAACATCTATTCAGCTTCGCTAAATGACGCTTCAAATGGGTTTTTTGACATGAGTCAAACCTACGGAAGACAAGCTTTATTTATAGGATTAAGTGTTCTTTTAATTATTTTCATCCTTTCTATTGAAGCCAAATTTTATGAACGCTTTGCGAGTGTAATTTATATAACCTCACTACTCTCCCTTTTAGGTTTATTCGTTTTTGGTAAGACCATCTCGGGAGCTACTTCTTGGTATAGTTTTGGTTCTTTTAGTTTACAGCCAAGTGAGTTTGCTAAAGCTGCTACAGCTCTTGCTTTAGCGAAATATTTGAGTGATATACAAACAGATATTAAATTAATTAAACACCAGGTAGGAGCTTTCTTAATCATTTTTTTGCCTGCTTTAATAATCATTCCACAACCAGATCCTGGAAGTGCTTTAGTATATTTAGCCTTCTTTTTCCCTTTATACCGGGAAGGTATTTCGGGAATTTACTTACTCATAGGTTCTTCCCTTATAAGTATATTTATTTTAACTCTCTTAATTGGCTCCATTTGGGTTTCGTTAGCAGTAATAGCATTAGGGATTCTCATATTTTTCTTTAGAAGGAATAAGAAAAAAAAATACATAAGTTATTATTTTTTAATAGCAACTATAGCCATGCTGTTCTCATTTTCGGTTAACTATATCTTCGAAAATGTTTTTGAGCAAAGACATAGAGATCGCTTTAATATCGTATTAGGAAAAGAGGTAGATAGTAAAGGAATTGGTTATAATACCAACCAAAGTGAAATCGCTATTGGTAGTGGGGGGTGGACAGGGAAAGGATGGACACAAGGTACTCAAACCAAAGGTAATTTTGTTCCAGAACAACACACCGATTATATTTTTAGTACTGTAGGAGAAGAATGGGGGTTTTTAGGAAGTAGTGTTTTAGTGGTATTATTTATGTGTCTTTTTATACGTATTTTGTTTGTAGCCGAAAGACAAAAATCACAATTTAGTAGAATATATGGCTATAGCGTAGCGGGAATACTATTCATTCACTTTTTGGTTAACATAGGCATGGTTTTAGGGATATTTCCTACAGTAGGAATTCCGTTGCCATTTTTTAGTTATGGCGGCTCAGGGCTATGGGGTTTTACCATTCTTCTTTTTATTTTTGTGAAATTAGATAGTAACCGAAAAAACTATCAATTTTAATCCTTTACGGAAATTTATTCTCCTAAAAATCAGCTTAGGAAACTACTTCGTTATATGTTGATAGCTTATTAGTTAGGGTTAAATACTCAATACTCTTTATGTAGATTAAAACTGAATATCGCTCTTGTTCGTAAGTTTATTGGTTGGCTAACGATTAATATCTATATTTAAATTCAACGATAACCTAAAACGATAATTATGAGTAAGACTTATTACGATCCAGCAGATTTAAGAAATTTTGGAAAAATCACAGATTGGAGTGAAGAATTAGGGGAGAAGTTTTTTGACTATTATGGTAAAGTTTTTGAAGAAGGAGCTTTAAGCGCAAGAGAAAAATCTCTTATAGCTTTAGCTGTTTCACACGTTATAAAATGTCCTTATTGTATAGATGCATATACACAAGATGGTCTTCAGCGCGGTATTACAAAAGAAGAAATGATGGAAGCCGTACACGCAGGAGCTGCAATAGAAAGTGGAGCAACATTAGTGCATGGTGTACAAATGATGAAGAAATATGATAAGCTTTCTCATTAATACTGAAGAGAAAACTTATTTTTAATCTAAAATCTTAACTTTTATGGCGACGAAGTCCCTTAAAAAACAAAACAATAAACTAGCGCTTGCAAATAAACAATTGGAAGTTTTATCGAGTGGTATCTTCGAAAATGGAGAACTACCTACTTTTAAAGATAAAATTTCTAATACTAATAATTTCCCTTTACGCCCCAAAAAATTAGAAATACTTCAGCTCAACTTAGGTTATATGTGTAATCAGGTGTGTGAGCATTGTCATGTAGATGCGGGGCCAGATCGTAAAGAGATTATGACTATAGAGACTATGCAACAGTGTCTAGAAGTTATTAAAACTACAGGAGCACATACTTTAGATTTAACGGGAGGAGCACCAGAGATGAACCCCAATTTTAGGTGGTTTGTAGAAGAGGCTTCAAAAGCAGGGGTTAAAGATTTTATTGTTCGTTCTAACCTTACCATTATTAGAGCGAATAAAAAATATTACGATTTACCAGATTTCTTTAAAAAATATAATGTTCATGTGGTTTCTTCGATGCCTCATTGGACACGTGGAAAAACAGATAAACAACGTGGAGAAGGTGTTTTTGATAAAAGTATAAAAGCTCTTCAAGAATTAAATGAGCGAGGTTATGGAATGCCAGGTAGTGATCTTAAGTTAGATTTAGTTTATAATCCAAGTGGAGCATTTTTGCCTAGCGATCAAGCTGCAATGGAAAAGGACTTTAAAAAAGCTTTGCACGAAGATTTTAATATACAGTTCCATAATTTATTTGCTATAACAAACCTTCCTATTGCTAGATTTCTAGACTACCTTATTGCTTCAGAAAATTACGAAGATTATATGTACAACTTAGTAAATGCTTACAACCCTGCTGCTGTACAAAATGTAATGTGTAGAAATACTATTTCGGTAAGTTGGGATGGGTGGCTTTACGATTGTGATTTTAATCAAATGTTAGAGTTAAAAGTAGCCAGTAAAGTAAAGCATATATCAGATTATAATGAAGAGGTCTTAAATGATAGAAATATTATTGTCTCTCAACATTGCTACGGATGTACTGCAGGTGCAGGAAGTAGTTGTCAAGGTTCAGTAGCTTAAAAATCATATATTTACATAAATAGATAAAATGCCGGAAAAAGTAGTTATTATAGGAAACGGAATTGCTGGTGTTACAGCAGCCCGACATATTCGTAAATTTTCCGATAAGGAAATTCTTATTATCTCTGCCGAAAGCGAGTATTTTTTTTCTAGAACTGCTCTTATGTACATTTATATGGGGCATATGAAGTTTGAACATACCAAACCTTATGAGGATCATTTTTGGAAGAAAAATAATATTCAATTGCTACAAGCTTTTGTAGAGGAAGTTAACGTAGATAATAAAACACTCCGTACACAAGAAGGAGAAACTATAAATTACGATCAACTTATTTTAGCTACAGGATCTCAAACTTTTTTTAGAGGTTGGGAAGGTGAAAATTTAAACGGCGTTCAGGGGTTAGTCACCAAGCAAGACTTAGAACTGCTAGAAAAAAACTCCCAATATATAAAGAAAGCGGTAATTATTGGAGGAGGATTAATTGGAGTTGAATTAGCCGAAATGCTTCATACCAGAAAAATAGAAGTTAGTATTTTGGTGCGAGAAGCTGGTTTTTGGGGAAGCGTACTTCCTAAAGAAGAAGCACAATTTATCTCTAGACATATTCAGAAAAACGGAATTGAAATCTTAGAAGCAACCGAACTCGATAAAATTATTGGCAATAAGAATAATCAGGTGCAATCTATTGTTACTAAAGATGGGAGAGAAATACCCTGTGATTTCGTCGGGATTTGTACAGGAGTAAAACCCAATATTGATTTCTTGAAAAATTCTGGAATACAAACTAATAGAGGTATTTTGGTGAATAAGTTTTTAGAAACCAACGTTAAAGATGTTTATGCTATTGGAGATTGTGCCGAACAAAAAGAACCTCAAAGTCACCGTAAAAGTATAGAAGCCGTTTGGTATGTGGGAAGAATGATGGGCGAAACTGTTGCTCAAACTATTTGTGAAAATAAAACTGCTTATCAACCAGGGTATTGGTATAATTCTGCTAAATTTTTCGAAATTGAGTATCAAACTTATGGTCAAGTTCTCGCTAAAGCGGAAGACCATATTGGTAGCTTTTATTGGGAAGATTCTAAACATGAAAAAGCCATTCACATTCAGTATGTTAAGTCAGACGAAACCTTCTTAGGCATTAATACATTTGGAATAAGAATGCGCCATGAAGTAATAGATCGTTGGTTATCTCGACAAATGAAGCTGGAAGAAGTGATTTCCTGTTTACAGGAAGCTAATTTTGATAAAGAATTCTCTAGAAAATTTGAGAAGCAAATTCAGTTCTCCTTTCAAGAACAATATTCAAAAGTAATATAATTACCTATGTATCAATCTCAAAAATCAATGGCTTTAGGAGGACAGCCACCAAAAGCGCTTTCTACTTTACAAAAAGTGGCAGTAAGCCTAGGGATGTTGGGTTTACTTATATTAGTTCTAGCAGCTTTTCAAGTACACTTACCTCAAAAAAGTCTTTGGTTAACCATTGCTTTAGGTGGGATAGGAGGCGGAGTAGTTTTATTTTCCGCAGCAGCGTACAAAAATAAATTAGCGGGAATCAAAAATGATGGAGTTTGGTTTAAATCTATATCTAGTAGAGGGTTATGGGCTTGGCTATTTGGGGTTTTACTTACAGGTTTTTACGTTATTTTATATTTTTTTCCTGCCTTAATAGGACTTAGAAGTGAGGGTGATAACGTCGGTTTAATTGCACTTTTTGATCCGTTAAGTAAAGCGTTAAGTGGCAATCCTGCGAGCCAATGGTTTGTGTATGGCACGCTTTATACCTTGGCAATACTTTCTTTCGGAATTAAGTTTTTATGGAAATACCGTCACAGTCGTTATGAAAAGCTTAGAACTATTTCTGTCATGTTTTTCCAGACTGCTTTTGCTTTTTTAATTCCAGAGTTTATGGCTCGTCTCAATGGGGAAGGGTTTTCACTTCCTTATTACGACCTAAAAAACATCTGGCCTCTCAATTATTATAATTTTGAACAGTATCGTGTTGATGATTTTATAAGTGCAGGAACTGTAGGTGTTGCATTACTCATTTTTGGAGTAGCTTCGATCTTTATTATTACTCCAATCCTTACCTACAAATATGGTAAACGTTGGTATTGTTCTTGGGTTTGTGGTTGTGGAGGCTTAGCCGAAACTGCTGGAGATTCTTTTAGGCATTTAAGTGATAAAAGCACATTTGCTTGGAAAGTAGAAAGATGGGTTGTTCATAGTGTGGTAGTCTTTGTGGTTTTAATGACCACCGCGGTAGTATATACTTATTTAGGATACGATCCTCAAAAATATTGGCTTACCAAAGATGTTTTCTTGTTGCTTGTAGGAGGTTTATTAACCGTAGTATTTGCTTGGGTAATGATTTTTAAGCGTAAAGAATTAGAAAAAGATGCTCAATACGGTGCTATAGGTTATATGGTTATTATAGCCAGTTTAATTGGAATACATTTTTTTAGCGGAAATAATTTATTTTTATTTCAAGCAGAAACACTTAGATCTACTTATGGTTTCCTTATCGGAAGTATTTTTAGCGGAGTTATAGGTACTGGTTTTTATCCCATTTTTGGAAACCGAGTATGGTGTCGTTTTGGATGTCCTATGGCAGCTATATTAGGATTTCAACAGCGTTTATTTTCAAAGTTTAGAATTACTGTAAATGGCGGACAATGTATTTCTTGTGGAAACTGTTCTACCTATTGTGAAATGGGAATAGATGTGCGTGCTTATGCTCAAAAAGGAGCAAACATCGTGCGTTCTTCTTGCGTAGGATGCGGAATTTGTGCTGAGGTTTGTCCGCGTGGAGTTTTAAAACTAGAAAACGATTCCCTTGACGGAAGAATCAACCCTAAAGACGTACTTTTGGGCAATGATGTAGATTTAATGAACTACGTGAATCACAAGTAATGACCCCAAGAATTAAAGTGATTATTCCTGCATTTAATGAGGAAGAATCTATAGGTTTAGTAATTAAAGATATTCCTGACTATGTAGAAGAGGTTATTGTCATAAGTAACAATTCTACAGATAGAACCGAAGAAAACGCCGCCAAAGCCGGTGCTACTGTTCTCAAAGAACCACGAAAAGGTTATGGTTATGCATGTCTCAAAGGAATGAATTTCATTGCCGAACAAGATACTGCCCCAGATATTATAGTATTCTTAGATGGAGATTATAGCGATTATCCCGAGCAGCTTACTCAGCTCATAGCGCCTATCGTAGAAAAAGATATAGATTTTGTAATTGGAGCTAGAGTAAAACGACTACGGGAAGCAGGTTCTATGACCCTTCCTCAAATTTTTGGAAACTGGTTAGCTACTTTTTTAATGAAACTTTTATTTGGTTCAAAATTCACAGATTTAGGTCCGTTTAGAGCCATAAAGTATCATAAACTACTTGCACTAGCTATGGAAGATAAAACCTATGGGTGGACAGTAGAAATGCAATTAAAAACATTAAAAAAAGACTTTTCTTATCAAGAAATTCCTGTAAAATATAGAAATAGAATAGGAGTGTCTAAAGTTTCGGGAACAGTAAAAGGAGCGGTGATGGCCGGAGTTAAAATTTTAGGTTGGATTTTTAAATATGGTGTTAAAAAATGATTTTTGAATTAATCCTTGTAGGTATATATGGTCTATGCTTAGTGTTGGTTTTTTTATATGCCGTAGCACAATTAGGCTTATATTTTAATTACATACAATCTAAAAAAAAATCTGCGAAAGCTTTACAATATAACTTCTCCAATTGTGAGGAAATTCCTTTGGTAACCATACAACTTCCATTATATAACGAAATGTACGTGGTAGAACGTTTATTAAAAAATATAGCTTGTATCGATTACCCTCGAGAAAAATTAGAAATACAAGTTTTAGACGACTCTACAGATGAATCTTTGTTGAAAACAAGACAAATTATCGAAGGTTTAAAAAAAGAAGGTTTAGATATACAACATATAACCAGAGTTAAGCGTACAGGTTTTAAAGCTGGAGCTTTAAAAGAAGGATTGATAAATGCAAAAGGGGAGTTTATTGCAATTTTCGATTCCGATTTTTTGCCTCAAAAGAATTGGTTATTAAAAACTATTCCTTTTTTTAAAGATCCCCAAATTGGAGTTGTACAAACTCGTTGGGGGCATCTTAATAGAAACTATTCCATTTTAACTCGTATTCAGGCTTTTGCATTAGACTTTCACTTTATTTTAGAACAAGTAGGAAGAAGTTTTGGTAACCATTTTATTAACTTTAATGGTACTGCGGGCGTTTGGAGAAAAGAATGTATTCTCGATGCTGGGAATTGGGAAGGAGATACTTTAACCGAAGATTTAGATTTAAGTTATAGAGCGCAGCTTAAAAATTGGAAATTTAAATACCTTGAAGAAGTAGAGACTCCAGCCGAATTACCCGTAGCCATTAGTGCTGCTAAATCTCAACAGTTTAGATGGAATAAAGGCGCAGCAGAAAATTTCCAAAAACTTTATTTTCAAGTTCTCAAAAACTCTCAGGTATCGTGGAAAACTAAATTTCATAGTTTTTTTCACTTATTAAATAGTAGCATGTTTTTAATCGTACTCACTATAGCTATTTTAAGTGTACCCATACTTTACATTAAAGCCAATCATCCCAACTGGAATTTTCTGTTTTACGGTCTTGCTTTTTTTAGCATAAGTACTTTTATTTTTTTAATAAGTTATTGGCTTACTTATACCAAAATTCACGGTAGCGGATTCAAGAATTTCATCAATTTTATAGGTTTATTTTTTACATTTTTTTCGGTAGCATTGGGACTTTCGGTTCATAATTCTATTGCTGTTTTAGAAGGACATTTTGGTAAGAAATCTGAATTTATAAGAACACCCAAATTTAATATTTCTAAAAAAGATGAGGTATGGAAAGCTAATAAATACTTGCAAAGAGAGTTTTCTTTCGCACAAGTTATTGAAGTGATATGCCTACTTTATTTTGGTTTTGCTATTTATAGTGCTTTTAAAGTAAATGATTTTGGATTACTCATCTTTCACTCCATGCTTTTTATGGGCTTTGGTTTTGTAATATTAAAATCTCTGTCATTTAGAAATTAATGTGGAAAGCACTTTACATAAAATATAAAATACCTCTTCTACTTTCAATCATTATATCGGTTTTGTATGCATCATTCGCTTACGATTTAGAGAGGTTTGATTTTATTAAGCTTATCTGCATTTACACCGCATTATTTTTTCTCACCTACAAATTAATTCAATTTAATCATGGCAATTTTAAATTTCTATTGTTTGTTGGAATATTATTTCGATTGGTTTTTATTGGTGCACTGCCCAATTTATCACAAGATTTTTATCGGTTTATTTGGGACGGTCGGTTAATTGCAAATTTCATAAACCCTTATTTATTTACACCAAATGAGTACTTCTTAAATGGCTATAATTATATCGCTCAAGCGGAAACATTAACAAGGGAAATGGGTTCGTTAAGCGCGGGTAACTTTAGTAATTATCCACCAATCAATCAATTAATTTTTGGAGTTGCAGGTTTATTATCTAAAACCTCCATTTTAGGATCGATTATCATTTTTAGAATTATAATGCTTGCTGCCGATATTGGAATTTTATTTATAGGACGTAAAATTTTATTGAAAATAGGGAAAAACCCAAGGCATATTTTTTGGTACTTTTTAAACCCATTTATACTTATAGAACTTACTGGAAATCTTCATTTTGAAGGAGTAATGTTATTCTTTTTTCTAGCTTCTATGTATGCGTTGATAAAAAATAAATGGTTAGTCTCAGCCATTTTATTGGGAATTTCGGTTTCCGTAAAGCTTTTACCTTTACTCTTTCTCCCTTTGTTGTTTCAATGGTTTGTCAATAAAGATAAAAGCATTGACTGGAGAAAGAATTTTTTTAAACTAAGTCTCTACTATGGAGTAGTATTTACTACCGTTGCAATTACTTTTCTACCTTTTATATCTCTAGAGCTGATTCAAAATTACAGTCAGACTATCGGACTTTGGTTTCAAAAGTTCGAATTTAATGCGAGTGTCTATTATCTTTTTCGTTGGGTAGGCTATCAATTGGTCGGCTGGAACACGATTGCGACTTTAGGTAAAATATTGCCTATACTCGTATTGATTACCGTTCTAGCATTATCATTTTTTAGAAAAAATACTTCCGTAAAGCAATTATTTAGTGCAATGCTTATAGGTAGTTTTTGCTACTTTTCCTTGTCTACTACAGTGCATCCGTGGTACATCGCAACCCCTTTATTATTGAGTATTTTCACTCCTTATCGTTTTGCAATATTGTGGAGCTTTGTTGCCTTTTTTAGCTATTCTGCTTATACTATTGATGGCTTTCAAGAGAATTATGTACTTATCACTATAGAATATGGGGTGCTTTTTATTTTCGCTTTCGCGGAATTTTTTCCTACTCTGAAGCAGAAGATGTTATCCCAATATAAACATTTCGTACATAGATAATAGATCCGCCCAAATGCGAGGCTAAAAGTACAGGATCTTCTCTATAAATAGCGTACACCAAAACAATAGCTGATCCTACTAAACTTAGCCACCAAAAACCTAAAGGCAAACTAGATTTTTTCTTATTTTCAGAATATACCCATTGGTAAATAAACCTGAACGTGTATACCAGCTGACCGACAATTCCTGTTATAAGTAGCCAGGTACTAATTCCATTATTTTCTTGCTGAGAAAACATAAGGTTGTAATCAATATCAGCACCAAAAATGCCGTACCAAACCGCAAAAAAAGGAAAACCGATCACAATAAATTTAAAAATAAATGACGAAGGTTTCCATTCTTTTTGAAGAATAAGATTACGTATAAAAACAAAATAGATAATCGCTTGCCCGAGCATTATTGAAAAATCCCGACGTAAATATCCATAGAAGAAGAAAATAATGGCGGCTATTAAACTAAGCTTCCAAAAGATGACTGGAGTTTTTAATTTTTTAGCTTTTTCAGATTGAAACCATTGAATAATAATTCGAGAAGCAAATAGAATTTGCGCGGTAAAACCAATACTGTAGATAATCCAATCGTGCATAAATAAAGAAATAGACTCGCAAATAAAACAAAATTTATTTAAGCGAGTCTGGTATTTGGTAAAAGCTTAAGACTTTTTCGTTCGCTTGAGTTGATATACGTCGGGTCTGCGATCTTTTAAATTGTGAACACTACCAAAGGTATGTAGTTCTCGTAATAAATCTACATCTACATCGGCCACCAAAATCATTTCTGTATTGGGTGTAGCTTCTGCTTTTATTCCGTTAGACGGAAAAGAAAAATCACAAGGAGTAAACACAGCCGATTGTGCATATTGAATATCCATATTATGAACATTGGGTAAATTACCAACGCTACCAGCAATAGCAACATAACATTCATTCTCTACAGCTCTGGCTTGTGCACAAAGCCGCACACGAGAATAGCCATTTTGAGTATCAGTTAGGAAAGGGACAAATAGAATGTCCATTCCTTCATCAGATAACAAACGAGAAAGCTCTGGAAATTCTACATCGTAACAAATAAGAATACCTATTTTACCACAATCGGTGTCGAATGTTTTTAGTTCGTTACCGCGTTGCATTCCCCAAATTTTAGCTTCATCTGGTGTGACATGTATTTTTTCATAGCGTTCAACGCTTCCGTCTCTTTTGCACAAATAACCCACGTTGTAAAGGCTGCCATTAATGATTTCGGGCATACTTCCCGAGATGATATTAATGTTATAAGAGATAGAAAGTTCAGATAGCTTTTCTTTTACAGTCTCGGTGTAACTTGCTAACTCTCGAATCGCATCGGGCTCAGAAAGGTGATTGTATTTTGCCATGAGCGGCGCATTGAAAAACTCTGGAAATAAAGCAAAATCAGATCGATAACCTGCAAGACTATCAATAAAATATTCCGCTTGTTGCATTAAATCGTCCATGTCTTTGTACGAACGCATTTGCCACTGAATTAAACCTAATCGTACCACACTCTTATTTGCCGATGGCTTTTTTGTGGGTTTAGTATAATAAATATTATCCCACTCCATCAACACAGCATATTCTCCTGAAGCTTTATCGCCTTCTAAATAGCCTTTTAAAACACGTACGGGGTGAAAATCATTAGAAAGCTGAAAGTTGAGTACGGGATCGTGTATTTCTTTTGCTTTTACTTTATCAATATACTGCTTTGGAGTAAGTTGCTTCGCAAATTTATGATAATTAGGGATCCTACCGCCAAATACGATTCCTTTTAAATTAAGGTTTTCACAAACCTCTTTCCGGTAATCATATAATCTTCTTCCCAAGCGTAAACCACGATATTCAGGTTTAATAAAAACATCAATTCCGTAAAGGGTATCTCCATTCTTATCGTGAACTTTAAAATTATCACCTCCTACAATATCTTGATAGGTATGATGATCTTCTACATCGTCTAATTCTACAATCATAGAAAGAGCGCACCCTGCAATATCTCCATTAATTTTAATTACAATTTGCCCTTCAGGAAAAAGTGAAATCAATTGCCCAATTTCATCTAACTTCCAGTACGAGTTAGGCATCGAGCCATAAGAGGAAACCGTAGCTTCTTTTAATTCTTCAAAATCCTCGATGGTGAGGTATTTTAACTCAATGTTTTCTATTTTATCCATAGTTGAATTTTATTTATTTGGGCGCTACCCAAGGGTCGGGCTTTCGGCAGTCGCTTTTAAGTTTTGCTGAGGCAAAAATAAAAGAGCTTCAACAATCGCCTTAATACCTAGCGCAAAAAAGCTTTTCTTATAAATATTGTTATACAAGAAAGCGGAGCAACGTAAAAAAAATCATTTTTAAATTACTCCGCTTTTTTAATTTTAGCTTGTGCTACATATCTAATAAATAAGCAAAAATAAGTGGAGCTACAATGGTAGCATCACTTTCTATAATAAACTTAGGAGTGTCTAAATCTAATTTTCCCCAAGTAATTTTTTCATTAGGTACAGCTCCTGAGTAAGATCCATAACTGGTGGTAGAATCTGAAATCTGACAAAAATAGCTCCAAAACGGAGTGTCTGTTCTTTCCATATCTTGGTAAAGCATAGGTACTACACAAATAGGAAAATCTCCTGCAATACCACCTCCAATTTGGAAGAAACCAATTCCGTTTTTAGAATTATCAGTGTACCAATCTGCAAGGAAAGTCATGTATTCTATTCCAGATTTTACTGTACTAGCTTTTAACTCTCCTTTCATAACATAGCTGGCAAAAATGTTTCCCATAGTGCTGTCTTCCCACCCTGGAACAACAATAGGTAAGTTTTTTTCCGCGGCAGCGTACATCCAAGAATCTTTAAGGTCTATTTCATAATATTCTTCAAGAACACCACTTAATAGCAATTTATACATATACTCATGTGGGAAATAACGTTCGCCACTTGCTTCTGCATCTTTCCAGATTTTTACAATATGTTTTTGTAATCTTCTAAAAGCTTCCTCTTCAGGAATACAAGTATCGGTAACTCGATTAAGTCCTTTCTCTAATAAATCCCATTCTTCTTTAGGAGTTAAATCACGATAATTAGGAATTCTTTTGTAGTGACTGTGCGCTACTAAATTCATAATATCTTCTTCTAAGTTAGCTCCTGTACAAGAGATAATTTGCACTTTATCTTGGCGAATCATTTCTGCAAATATTTTACCTAGTTCTGCAGTACTCATAGCTCCTGCTAGAGAAACTAACATTTTTGCACCTCCGTTAAGTTGATCTTCGTAAGCTTTTGCAGCATCTACAACACTTGCAGCATTAAAGTGCAAGTAATATTTTTCTATAAATTGAGATATGGCTCCTTTATTCTTCATCGTCATTTTCGTTATGGTTTTCGTATTTAAATTTGTAGCTCAACATTTTGTAATAAAGTTTTGCGGCTAAAAAATCTGAAGATTTCTCTTCTTTATTAGGGCAAAGTTCTACAATGTCAAAACCTACTACATTTTTCTTTTTAAAGATAAGTTTTAAAAATTCTAAGGTTTCATACCAAAAAAGTCCGCCTGGTTCTGGAGTTCCTGTGCTAGGCATAATAGAAGGATCAAATGCATCTAAATCTATCGTTAAAAATACATTAGGTGTCATTTGCCCAATGGCATCATCCATCCAGTCCTCATATAGATCGTGAGCGAAATAGACTTGGTTTTCATCCATATATTCCAATTCTTCTCCGTCCATAGAGCGAATACCTACCTGAATAAGATTCGTGGTTTTACTCGCTTCGTGAACCGCACAAGCGTGATTGCAAGAAGAGCCTTCGTATTCTTTACGAAGGTCTGCATGAGCATCAATTTGTACCACCGTTAAATCTGGAAAAGCCTCATTAAAAGCTCTAATGCTACCTATAGAAATAGAATGTTCGCCTCCAAAAAGAGTAACAAATTTATCTTGTTTAATGTAGTTTTTAGTGGTCTTATGTACTGCTTCTACCATTTTTTCTGGTGAAGTATTTTCGGTAACTGGAGGAGTTAAATAGACTCCTTTTTTGTAAACCTCAGATCGTGTTTCAATATCGTATAATTCCATATTTTCTGAAGCATCTAGAAAAGCTTGTGGACCTTTGTCTGCTCCCTTTTGCCAGGTGCTAGTCCCATCGTAAGGAACCGGAATTAATACCACTTTTGCTTCATCTAAACGAGCATATTTGTCTGGAATGCCAGCATAATTTTTTTTAGTTGTCATCGTAGCCTAAAATTTTAAGTAAGTCTTCACTTTTTTGTTGGTTGCTAAATAATTTTGTGGTGATGTTGCCATCTTTATCTTTATCGATTAAAATATGTTTAGGGCTAGGAATAAGACAGTGCTGTAATCCTCCAAAGCCTCCAATACTTTCTTGGTAAGCTCCCGTATTAAAGAAGCCTATATAAAGAGGTTTTTCTTTTTTGTATTTGGGTAAATAAATAGCGTTCATATGCTGTTCACTATTATAATAATCATCGCTATCGCAAGTTAAACCGCCTAGTAAAACCCTTTCATACTCATCTTCCCATCGGTTTATAGCCAACATAATAAAACGCTTATTGATGGCCCAAGTATCTGGTAGAGTAGTGATGAAAGAAGAATTGATCATATTCCATTTTTCACGATCATTTTGTTGCTTTTGGTAAAGCACCTCATAAATAGCTCCGCCGCTTTCACCTACCGTAAAGCTACCAAATTCAGTAAAAATATTAGGAACAGGAACTTCTGCTTCTTCACAGAAATTATTAATTTGATTAATAATCTCATCAATCATATATTGATAATCATACTCAAAGTGCAGAGAGTTTTTTATAGGAAAACCACCGCCAATATTAAGGCTGTCAAGTGTTGGGCAGATTTTTTTTAATCGAACATACACTTTTAAACATTTTACGAGTTCGTTCCAATAATAGGCAGTATCACGAATACCAGTATTGATGAAGAAATGAAGCATTTTAAGCTCTACTTTCTCATTATTCTTAATTTGATCTTCGTAAAATGGAACAATATTGCGGTAACCGATTCCTAACCTTGAAGTGTAAAACTCGAATTTTGGTTCTTCTTCTGAAGCAATACGAATTCCGATTTTAAAATCGTCTTTTACTTCTTCCGAAAGTAAATCTATTTCTTCATAATTATCAATAATAGGAATACAGTTAGAATGCCCATTATTGATTAGTCTTGCGATGTTAGAAACGTATTGAGCACGTTTAAAACCATTGCAAATGATAAAGGTATCTTTATTGATCTTGCCCTTTTTCATCATTTTCTCAACAATATCAATATCAAAAGCAGATGATGTTTCAATATGAATATCGTTGGTAAGAGCTTCATCTAAGACATGCTGAAAGTGGGAACTCTTTGTACAATAGCAATAGTTATAATTACCCTTATAATTATTCTTTTCGATGGCGTTATTAAACCAGCCTTTAGCTCGTTGTATGTTCTCTGAAATTTTAGGTAAATAGGTGAACTTTAATGGAGCGCCATATTTTTTAATCAATTCCATTAAGTTAATGTCGTGAAATTCTAAGTTATTATCTTTTAACTTAAATTCCTCTTGAGGGAAATAGTAGGTTTGACTTATAAGGTCAATATACTTTGTATTCATTATGAGTTTTTAAAATATTAAGCATTACTTGAAATACCTGTAAAAGGTAAATATAAATTTATAAATGAAGCTTAAATTAAAGTAAAATTTGAAGTTCAGAGGTTGGCTTAAATGCTAACTTCTGGAAAAAAGTAAGTGTTGAAGAGGAAGTAAACTTAAAAAACCGGTTGCTTACCTTGTAAACTATTGTTATAAAAAACTTCCTGTTTTTTAACAATCCGAAATTTGAAAGAGAGTTCAATTAAATCTGTTAAATTCGAAACAAATAAAATCTATTTTTTATTACTGTGGAATAGGCTAAATGTTAAATTTTAGCATAAAAAAGAGCCTTGTAAAAGGCTCTTAATACGTTTAAGGTATTGATAATTATATCATTCCTAAATTAATCACTTCTTGTTTAGTTAAGTGACGATAATTTCCTCTAGGTAAATCTTTCTTAGTTAAGCCTCCGTAAACTACGCGGTCTAATTTTACAATTTCATAACCTAATTTCTTGAATAAACGCTGTACAATGTGTTGGCGAGTACTTTTAAGTTCGATGCCCACTTGCCTCTTAGGTTGATTATCTACATAGCTAATGTCATCTACCTTTAGACTACCATCTTCTAAGGTGATACCTTCTCTAATTTTTTCTAAATCGATTTGGTCTAAGTTCTTATTAAGTTCCACATGGTACAGCTGTCTAATACCTTGTTTGGGACTCGATAAATTTTTAGCCATAGTGCCATCGTTAGTAAACAATAATAGTCCCATGCTACTGGTATCTAATTTCCCTACTGGGCTCAGTTTAGATTTTGAGGCTCCAGCAACCAAATCCATAACGGTACGGTTGTTTCTTTCTAAGCTTCCGGTAACGTAAAAACCACTTGGTTTATTAAGTAGTACATACTCTTTACGCTCAGGAGTAATTTTTCTTCCGTCAAATTTAACTTCATCAGTAAGTTTAACTTTATAGCCCATTTCTGTAATGACATCTCCGTTTACACGTACACTTCCTGCAGAGATATAAATATCTGCATCTCTACGAGAACAAACTCCCGCATTAGCAATGTATTTGTTAAGACGCATTCCTGCTTGAGGATCTTTAACTTGTTGATCTACTTTTACTTTATTTTTTGGAGCAGATTTTCTGTCTTTATTAAAAGGCTTATCCTTCTTCTTCATATTTCCTTTTCCTGTATTTCTTGAGTTGCCCATAATGGTAATTTTTTGCAAAGGTACAATATAAATAAATGATTATAGTACTATTTATTTTTCTTAAAAAATTCTGTTTAATACGACATCAATATCAATCAATAAAATACTAAAAACTCCAAGTACAATAATAAGTTTTAGTAAGTTATGTAAGAGTGTATATTGAAGTTTAGAAGTAGATTTCCATAAAAAAAAGAGGAAGGTAATGAGTAAAAAGTAAGCTATCAAAAAGTAATAATACATATAACCTATATGAAAATCTCTAAACAAGAGAAGTAGAGTAGGGATAGAGGTAAGCATAACTAGCGCAGTGGCAATTTTTTTGGTAAACCTAGCTCCATACACTACAGGAATAGTATGATATTCTTGAGTAAAATCTCCTTTTAAATTTTCTAGATCTTTTACTAACTCCCTTATAGATATAATTAAAAATAAGTAAGTCGCATGAATGAAAATAATAAGATCGAAGTTTAAATAAAATACAAACACAACAAAAAATGGTGCTACAGCAAGAATAGAAGCTGTTAAATTACCTATAAAAGGATATTTTTTGAGCTTGTGAGAGTAAAACCATAAGAAAAATATATATATAGAAAAGAACAATACTGCCTTAAAGGAAACATAACTTGCTAGTATAACCGATAAAAAATTGAGTGTAAAGTAAACCGAAAGTTTAGTTTTCTGACTAATATAATTATCTAAGAAAGTTTTTTGCGGTCTGTTAATTAAGTCTTTTTCGGTATCGTAAAAATTATTAATAATATATCCCGATGCAATCGCTAATGCGGAAGCAAAAACAATAATAAACAAATTAACATCAAATAAGACTTTGCCTAGTGGTTTATCTGGCGCTAAAATATAAATAGAGGTAAGGTATTGAGCCGCTATAATAACTAAAATATTATAGCCTCTAACTACAGAGAACAAACTTGCTAATTTTAGCAGCAGATGCTTGCTCTTTTGCGAAGACATTTATTGTGTGTTAAAAATTGTAGACTACTTCTAATTTGTAATTCTTTAGAGCTTTTTGGGCTTTTTCTAAATCTTCGGTAAACCCTAAAATATAGCCACCGCCACCAGAACCACATAGTTTTAAATAATAGGCATTGGTATCAATCCCTTCTTTCCAAAGCTTGTGAAATTGCTTAGGAATCATAGGTTTAAAATTATCTAGAACCACGTGAGAAAGTTGTTTAATATTTCCGAAAAGAGATTTTACATCACCTTTTAAGAAATCGTCTACACAAGCATCGGTATGTTTTACAAATTTATTTTTGAGCATTTGCCTAAAGCCTTCTTGCTTCATATTTTCCATAAAGATATTTACCATAGGAGCAGTTTCTCCTACAATACCACTGTCCAATAAAAATACAGCACCTTTGCCGTTTGTTGCTTGGGAAGGAATACCAGCAGCTTCAATATGATCTTTAGAATTAATAAGAATAGGTAAACTTAAGTAACTATTTAAAGGATCTAATCCAGAGGATTTGCCATGAAAAAATGATTCCATTTCTCCAAAAATAGTTTTTAAGCTTAAAAGTTTTTCACGGGTTAAACTCTCTAAAACCGTAATTTTTTCTTTTGCGTATTTTTCATAGATCGCAGCAACTAATGCGCCACTACTCCCCACACCATAACCTTGAGGGATACTACTGTCAAAATACATTCCTTCTTCGATATCTTTTTCTAAAGCTCCAAAATCAAAAGTAACCAAGTTAGGTTTTTCTATAGCTAAATCTTTTAGGTATGCTGCAAATCGATTTAAATTTTGATTGGATTTTAAATGCTGTCCGCTAAGGGAATCGCTAGTTTTCAAAGCTCCGTTATAAAAATTATACGGAATAGATAAACCTTTTGAATCTTTTATAATACCGTATTCACCAAATAATAAAATTTTTGAATAAAATAGTGGTCCTTTCATAGTATCGATTTAATGCTTTAAAGCAAAATTCTTTTAATTATAATGGTTTTGCTCCGAAGCCTACCTCATCACAAATATACATCCCTTTTTGACAATAACCAACTAACTGATTCTTAATGAAATCTAAAACTTTAGCTTTTTCATTCTCTGGGTATAAAACATGCACATTAGCGCCAGCATCTAAAGTAAAACAGATTTTACTTTTATGTGTTTCTCTATATTCCCAAATTTTATTAATAATCTCTAGCGTATTGGGTTTTATGAGAATAAAGTAAGGAGAGCTACTCATCATCATAGCGTGCAAAGACAAAGCTTCTTGCTCTACTATAAAAATAAAATCATCTAAGTTTCCAGATTGCAAAACGGGTAATATTTTCTCTAAATTACTGTTGGCTTGTAAAAATCGCTGTTCAGCAAATGGGTGATTATGCATTAAATTATGTCCAACCGTACTGCTTACTTGCTTTTCTCCGCGATCCACTAACAGTATGGTATCTTGATAATTTTTAAAAACTTCATGAACCTTATCAGAAAATTCTACACCATATAAATTAGAACTTTTATTTACTGCGGTATGTTCTCCCCAAACAACTAAATTTCCTTTAATACTTCTTGCGGCACTCCCAGAACCTAGACGAGCTAAAAATGAAGCTTTTTGATTAAAAAATTCTTCTGTCATAGCAGAATTTGCTTGTCGTTCTAGCTGTAATAAACATAAAGCTAAAGCGCTCATTCCGCTGGCAGAAGAAGCTATTCCACTACTATGCGGAAAAGAATTTTGGGTTTCAATTTTAAAGTGATACTCTGTGAGAAATGGAAGGTACTTTTCTACACGTTCAAAAAATTTCTCAATTTTAGGTTCAAAACTTTCGGTTCTATTTCCGTCAAGGTATACTTCAAAAGAAAATTTTTTAGAACTATTTTTCTTTTGGTAACTTAGTTGTGTGGTGGTTTTACAATGAGAAAGCGTAAAACTAATAGAACTATTTTTAGGTAATTGTTCGCCGTATTTTCCCCAATATTTTACCAAAGCAATATTACTAGGAGACTCCCATTTTACTTCTCCTTTTTCTGGAAGTTGGTAGCTTTTAGATGGAATAAATTGCTGCTCTTGCATAACCGCATTTTTTGTGCAAATATAATCTTCATAAGTGCATTTTTAATGAGATTGTAAAAATAAATTTATAAATTACACTTGTCTAATCCTTTAGGTGATATGAGTAGTAAGCTAAAACATATTTCGATATCTATATTAGTCTGTTTGTTAATAGGATTTATAGGAGCTATTGTAACTCAATCTGGGTTTGATAATTGGTATTTAAATATTCAACGACCTACGTTTAATCCTCCAAGCTGGATATTTGGTCCCGTTTGGACCGTATTATATATCTTAATGGGAATAGCATTGGGGTTGGTATGGAATAAAGGCTTGCATCACGCTTGGGTTAAAACTGCTTTGTATCATTTTGGTTTTCTTCTTTTACTCAACACAGCTTGGTCTATTGTTTTCTTTGGTTTTAAATTGCCTATACTAAGTTTACTTATTATTGTTTCCCTATTAATACTGGTAATTTTTACTATTAAATGGTTTAAAGTAGTTTCTCCATTTGCAGCCTATTTGTTAATTCCCTATTTAATTTGGTTAGCATTTATTACATTGCTTAACTATGAAATTTGGAGACTCAATTAAAAGAATATTATGAAAGAATGGTTTACGGCTTCGGCTACATCGTTGTATGCGATAATTTTGACCGCAATCGGAATTTATATTTGTACGATTGTCTATACTCGCTTAGCAGGTAAACGCAGCTTTTCAAAAATGTCTAGTTTTGATTTTGCTATGACAGTAGCTATAGGTTCTATCTTAGCTTCTACAATATTATCAAAATCTACTTCATTATTGCAAGGTGCTGTAGGATTGGCTTCGGTATATGTGTTACAACTATTTGTCGCTTTATTAAGAAGAAATAAGCAATTTCAAAAATTAGTTGATAATAAGCCAGTATTATTAATGGACGGACAAGAAATTTTACATGAGAATTTAAAAAAATCTCACGTTACCTTAGACGATTTAAAATCGAAACTTCGCGAAGCAAATGTATTAGAACTAAGTCAGGTTAGAGCGGTGATATTTGAATCCACAGGCGATATTGCAGTACTTCATACCAAAGATGAAAATCAACAGATAGAGGATTTTATTCTAGAAGATGTCAAGCGTTAATATTGCTGAAGAAATCAATAACTTGTTGTGCTTCTTTGTTCTAATTTATTGGCAAAAATAGCAATGACAATTAATTGTAAAATATGATAAAGCATAATAGGTATTAGAAAAATACCAGCATTAGGCGAATTGCCAAATAGAATTTTTAGCATAACACTCCCGTGCACTAAAGATTTTTTAGAGCCACAAAACTTGGCTGTAATTTGATCTTCTCTAGAAAAATGTAATCTCTTAGAGATATAATTTACTAAATAATACACTGTAAAGAAGAGAATAGCTACTCCAGTTAGTATCGCCAAGAAATCCCAAACAGTTAATCCGTTAAAAATATTAGCTTTAAAGGAATGACTAAAACTGTTATATACAATAAGTACGATAACACTTTTATCAAAGATTGTAATTTTACTTTTGTATTTATTTACTAATGTTTTAGTGAATTTATGCAATGCGAAACCTAAGAAAAGAGGAAATAAAATTTGTATGCTGAGCTTTGCGATTACATCGTAAAAAGAAATACTTCCCTGAGTATCTTCCATAAAAAAACTTAGCCATAGCGGAGTTATCACCACACCAATAATTCCCGATAAACTAGCATTAAAAATAGCTGCAGGAATATTTCCTTTAGCCAATGAAACCATCACGACAGAAGATGATACTGTAGAAGGCAATGCTGCTAAAAATAAAAAAGCTAACCAATAGGTTTGGTTTTCTCCTTCAGTAACTAAAGGATAGAAAGTTAATACCAGTGAGGGGAAAATTACAAAAGTAGCCACCTGAATTAAAATGTGGAGTTTGTAATTGCGCATACCAGTTTTAAGTTCGGCTGTAGATAATTTTAATCCGTAAAAGAAAAAAATAAAACCAATTCCCACATCGGTTATAATTGCTAGCGGTAAAACTTCAGAAAGTTGAGGAAAAACATAGCCTAAAAATATGGCGATAAATAAAGCTAGAATAAACAGGTGTTTTTTCATTACCTATTGCTTATTTCTCGAGCGGCTATAAAACTGCTTGTCCAAGCGTTTTGAAAATTAAATCCGCCTGTTATGGCATCTATATTGGTTACTTCGCCAGCAAAAAATAGGTTTTCGTGTAATTTGCTTTCCATGGTTTTAAAGTTAATTTCTTTCAATTCTACACCTCCAGCAGTTACAAATTCTTCTTTAAAAGTGCTTTTTCCTTGAATATGATAAACACCTTGTGTTAGTTCTTTTACTAAAGCTTGTAATTCTTTATGGCTTACTTCTGCCCAAATTCTATTTTCGGGAATACTGGCCTCTACTAATTTTTGCCATAAGCGTTTAGGAAGATCAAATTGGGCGTAGGTAGCAATTTGTTGTTTAGGATTTTGCTTTTTTAATTTTAAAAGTTGCTCTAATGTCGCTTCCGCGGAAGCGTAGCCAAGCCGGTTAATTTCTAACTGAAACTGATAGTTTTTCTCAAAAAGCCTTTGAGCTCCCCATGCCGAAAGTTTTAAAATTCCAGGGCCGCTAAACCCCCAATGCGTAATAAGTAAAGGACCCTCGCTCTCTAATTTTTCTCCAACCACCTTAACGGAGGCAAAAGAGGTAATTCCTGCTAAGCCTTCTACACGAGAATCTTTAGTGTTAAATGTAAATAGAGAAGGGACAGGGCTAATAATTTGATGATTTAAATGTTGGAGTTGATTCCATATTTTTGGATTACTACCTGTAGCAATGACTAATTGTTGGGCTTGATAATGATTAGATTTACAAGAGATTTTCCATAATTCGTCTTTTTTTACAAAATCTTTTACGGGTTCTAAGGTGTTTATTTTGATGTTTAAGTCTTGGGTTCTTTGTAAAAAACAATCAATAATGGTTTGTGAAGAATCAGATACAGGGAACATTCTTCCATCTTCTTCAATTTTAAGTTCTACACCTTGTCTTTCGAACCATTCAATCGTATCTCCTGTCATAAATTGATGAAACGGACCTAATAATTCACGTTCTCCTCTAGGGTAGTTTTTTACCAATTCTTGCGGAATAAACTCTGCATGAGTTACATTACAACGCCCTCCACCAGAAATTTTCACTTTGGTAAGCACCTCCTTACCACGTTCTAGAATTAGAATATTTTTGCTTGGGTTATGTTCGGCAATTTGAATGGCGGTAAAAAAGCCAGCTGCACCACCACCCACAATAATAACATCAAATACATTTTGCATACGACAAAGATAGAATGCTATTAAAAACAAAAAGAAAAGTTTTCACTTTTCTTTTTGTAGAGAGTTTAAATTTTACCTCTTATTGAATAATCAATTTCGTAAAAGCCTTTTGTTTTTCATTTTGTAATTCTAAAAGATAAAGTCCAGAGGATAAATCTGTATTAATCTCGTTCAGGTTATTTTTCAATGAAAATGTTTTCATCCTTTTTCCATTAAGGTTATAGATCGTTAATTGTTGAAAGTTCTGTGTGTTTTCTATAGAAAAATTTCCAAAAGTAGGATTGGGGTAAACATTAATTTGTGAATTTTGGTTAGTAGAAGCACTAAAATCGGCACAATTAAAAGGAGTAAAAATTACTTCTCCTAATGATGCATCATCTGTTTGATGAAAAATATATGGCTCAACTGCATTAGCATCACTCAAAGTAATATCTTCTTCCCAGCAGTTATAGACAGCCTGTATGGTATTATCGGTATTATTATAAAGCGCGTAAACAACTCCATTATTACCGTTTTCAGAAAAAATATTATTTCCAGGATCATTGAGAGTTCCTAAATCGATAGAAGCTTCTCCTATTAGGGTGATTCCCCAAAGGTTGTTTCTAATTTCATTATTTCTAGCAACAACTGTTTGAGTCTCGGCACTTGAATTTAAAGAAATACCACTACCGCCAGAAAAAGGAATGTTTTGAGTGTTGTTATTTTCAATAATATTGTTTCTTATGTAAGCAAAAGAATTTCCTCCAGCGATGGTTATTCCGTAACGGTTATCGGTAATAGTATTATCATCAAGTATAGCTCTTAATTCTCCACCCAAAAGATTGGCTACTGCAATTCCTCCAACTTGATCTAAAGAAGCATCGCCTAATATGGTGTTATTGGTTATTCTTAAGGTATCTAATCCAGTAGCCCCCATATTTATTTGTGGTCTATTTTGATTAGATTGATTATTTCCTTCTAAATAATTTCCTTTAATCGTTGCAGATACTGTTTGATTAGCTCCCGATGAAATCGCAGGCAGGTCATTAAAAATAAAATTATTGTTTTCTATAAGTGGAGATCCGTAAGATAAGGAAACCACAGCACCGGTAGCTACACCAGATACATTGTATGAGAAAAAACTTTCAGTTAAGGTAAAGTTAGGAGTAAGAACTCTTAGACCCCCACCATAGGTAATAGAGGTATTATTAATAAGAATATCGGCATTTTGTTCAAATCGAAAACCCTCGTAAGGAGCATTATTATCGACTGCTTTGATGACAATTTGATCATTTCCTGCATCGCAAGTAAAAGTACCTTCAATGGTAATTAAAATATCAGCAGCGATATTTAATGTCTCGGGAGTACTAATTGTAAAAGTATCGGTAGAAGCTATAATTAAATCTTCAGTTAAGGTATACTCCGTTCCGTTGTAGCTCAATGTACTCGGACTCAGATTTAAGATATCGTTCAAATCGTAATTTCCTCCATTATTTGGAGTAGTATAGCTTTGAGCTGAAACTATCAACGTACAAGCTAAAAAGAGAAATAGTGTTGTAATTTTTTTCATAGTATAGTTTTAATGATAAAATTACGATTTTCTCTGCATAACAAAAAAAGGAATGAGATTGACTCAAGAAGTAGAAAAGAGAAGTGGTTTCTATTCAATTAAGTAAGCAATTTAATTTTTTGATAATCTTTAGATAATCTACGCCTAAAATTACTCTATTAAGTTTACCGCATAACCTTTTTCATTTATGCGACTTTCTTTTAAAACACTTAGTTTTTTTTTGTCTTGCTTGCTTGTTATGCTATTTTCTGTCTTTTCTTCTTTTTCTGAAAAAACTGATTATCAGTATAAAAGCAATAGGTTTTGGGTTTATGCAGATGAGCTAAAAGCGTCTTTGGTACATTTAGATACGACTGCTAATGCTTATAAATTAAATAAAACAGAAATTGAAAATGTAAGGGCGGCAGTTAAATTGGCTCGATTTTCTTATAAAAAGATTGAGTTCTACTTTGCTTTTTACCATCAGGAATATGTAAACGAACATATTAATGGAGCTCCTTTATTACATATAAAAAAATCGGGTATGCTGCCTGATGTTATTCAGCCGGAAGGCTTACAGGTATTAGATGAATTAGTTCACGAAGATGAGAAAGATTTAAACGCTAATCTAATCGCTACTAACAGTAGGAAACTTTTCAATGCTTATCAACTATTATATAAAGGTTTAAAAACAAAAACGATTGAACCCGAGAACGAAATTGCTGCTATGCGATTGGGGTTGGTTAGAATTTTTACATTGGGAGTTACGGGTTTTGATACTCCAGGTTCACTCAACGTTATAGAAGAAGCAAGAGTTTCGATGGAAGCTATGAATGCCTTTTTAAAAGATTTTTACCAATATAACCCGTCAAAAGAATTGAAAGATGTAATCAATCTTTTTTCTAAATCTATTCACTACTTAAAACAACCTACTTCTTTTGAAGATTTTGATAGACTGGTGTTTTTAAAAGCCTATATTAATCCTTTATATCAAAAATTAGGAGAATTAGAACAAAAAGAAGTTCCCGACTTTCTCTCTTATGTTTCTGCATGGAATCCTAAAAGTGAATCTATATTTTCTGAAGATTTTCTCAACCCTTATTTCTTTACGGAATTAAAAAAAGAAGAAGACTCTAAAGCCTTAAATAGTCTAGGAGAGAAACTTTTTTATGATTCCGCATTAAGCGAAAATCAGAAAATAAGTTGTGCTTCTTGTCATAACCCTAAACTGGCGTTTACGGATGGACAACCAAAATCTTTAAGCAATATAGAAGGGAACACGGTGTTAAGAAACTCTCCCACATTACTTAATGCAGTTTATGCCGAACGGTTTTTCTATGACCTAAGAGCTTTTTCGTTAGAACAGCAAGCAGAGCATGTTATTTTTAATCCAGAAGAATTTAATACTGCTTATGATGCTATTTTAAAAAAATTGACAAATAATGGAGCATATGCTAGTAGTTTTGAAAAGGTTTTTGGTAAAGATCAAATTAATAGAGAAAACTTTTCTAAAGCTCTATCTTCTTATGTGCTTTCACTAACCAGTTTTGATAGTGAATTTGACGAATTTATAAATAATGAAAATGCTACATTATCAAAAGATATAAAAAATGGTTTTAATTTATTTATGGGAAAAGCCAATTGCGCTACCTGTCATTTTTCACCTACTTTTTCGGGTCTCGTACCTCCTTTTTATAGCGATTCTGAAAGTGAAATTTTGGGAGTTTTAAAAAATCCGAAAGAAAAAGAAATTTTGCTAGATACAGACGAAGGAAGGTGGCAAAATAGCATCTCTAACGAAAAAGCGTGGATCTATGAAAAATCATTTAAAACCACAACCGTGCGAAACACTGGACTAACAGCGCCATATTTTCATAATGGAGCCTATACTACTTTAGAGGAAGTTATTGATTTTTATAATGATGGTGGAGGAGAAGGGAAAGGCTTAAAAGTGATTAATCAAACCTTATCTCCAGATCCTTTAAATCTTTCAGATAAAGAAAAACAAGATTTAATAGCATTTATAAAATCTTTGAATGGGAAAGAAGCAGTAAAGTTAAATCAGTGATTTTGTGCAAACATCTGTTCTTAAGTTTTTTATAGAGAACTGCTTAACAGGGATTTTACATTCATAACTTTAATCTAAGGCTAACTTAACCTAGCTAACTTTTATATAAAATAAGCTTAAAGCGGAATTTGATCCTAGTAGAATTTCAACTTCTATTTTTATCTCGAAATAAAAAACCTCAAAATTTCTACCATGAAAAAAAATTCCTTTTTAATGTATTGTATGCTTTTTGCAGTTTGCTTGAGCTTACACGCAAACAACATTAACAATCCTCATATAGATGATGAGGAGTGTAACAATTCTTTTGCACTAGCAAATAATTCTATCGTTACCACGGGTAGCGTATGGTCTTATAATGATACTGGTGTAGATTTAGGTTCGACTTGGAAAGATACAAGTTATGATGCATCTGCTTGGGCAACAGGAAATGCTGCTTTTGGTTATAATGATGGTATCATAGCTACCACTTTAGATTTTGGTACGGACTCTAATAACAAGTATTCTACGTATTATTTACGTCACGAATTTCAGATTGTAGATGCTTCTATTTACGGAGACTTAATTTTAAACATCATGAAAGATGATGGTGTAGTAGTTTATCTTAACGGAGTTGAAGTTTCAAGGTTAAATATGCCAACAGGACCTATTACTTACAGTACTTATGCTAGTTCTACTGTTGGTGGGTCAGATGAAACTTCTTTTACTCCAGTAACCATCAGTAATACTTTACAAAATGGAACTAATGTATTGGCGGTAGAGCTTCATCAAGCAGATGCAAGTAGCTCTGACCTTATTTTTGATATGGAATTAAATTTTGAAATTCCACCATTATCTCCTGCAAGTTTTCCTTTAGCCAAAGGTAACATTTGGAATTATTTTGATGAAGGAACAAGCTTAGACAATACAGGATGGAATAATTTTCCATACAATTACGATAACTGGTCTAGAGGCTATGCTACTTTAGGATATGGAGATGTTGTTGATACTGAAATCTCTTTTGGTCCCGATGCTAATGATAAATTTATCACAACCTATTTTACAAGAGATATTAACATAGATCTTGCAGACTTAGAAAACATCGTAGAGTTTGGTTTAAAAAGAGATGATGGTGCAGTAGTTTATGTGAATGGTGTAGAAGTGATAAGAGACAATATGCCTCAAGGAACTATAGATTACCAAACACACTCGTCTAGTATTGTTAGTGGTGGAGATGAAAACACCTACTTTGTACATAATGTACCTAAGACTGCATTTCAAAATGGAGTAAATAGAATTGCGATAGAATTACATAACCGTGACGGATTTAGTTCAGATTTAGCTTTTGATATGTTTATTCAAAACGAATTTGTTTCAAATTTTGATTGTAGCAATCCGCATATAGGGTGTTTTACTTCTATAGTTCCTACTGCTCAACAAAGTTATATGATAATTCCACAAGAACACCGTTTTCAAATGATCTTTAAACAAGGTGATGCTTATATGGATGGTAGTGGTAATAATGTACCTGGAAATAATGACTTTACAGGGTATGTGCCTATTAATGGGAGTAGTGAATTAGGTTATGTAGCCGTAAATCATGAAACCACGCCAGGAGGGGTTTCTATATTGGATGTTAACTTTAACGATCAAACTTTATTATGGGAAGTAAGCAATACCCAAGCTGTAGATTTTAGTAGCAGTAATGTTGTAACTACGGTAAGAAATTGTTCTGGAGGAGTGACTCCTTGGGGAACTGTAGTTACCGCTGAAGAATCTACGAATACAGGAGATGCTAATAATGATGGTTATGAAGATGTAGGCTGGTTAGTTGAAATAAATCCTGCAACTGCAGAGGTGGTAGACTATGGAAATGGTCAAGAAAAGCTTTGGGCTATGGGAAGAATGAAGCATGAGAATGTGGTAGTAAGCGACGATTCTACAACAGCATATTATGGTGAAGATGGTGGTACAGATTGTGTGTACAAATATGTTATGGACACTCCTGGAGACCTATCTGCAGGTACTTTATATGTATTAGTTTTAGATGCACCGCTTGTAAATAATGACCCAACCTCTACAACCGCACAGTGGATTCAAGTACCAAACACAACCACTGCAGAAAGAAATAATGTAACCACGGCTGCAGCTGCTCTTGGCGGAACCAATTTTAACGGAGTTGAAGATTGTGAAATAAGTCCGCTTGACGGAAAAGTTTACTTCACTGCTAAAGGAAAAAGTAGAACCTATAGGTTTACAGACAACGGATCTACAGTTGCAGATTTTGAAACTTTTGTAGGAGGAATGAGTTATGAAATTTCATCTACACAAGGGAGTTATACAGAGCCTTGGGGAGGAGGAAATGATAACCTTACTTTTGATGATAAAGGAAACCTTTGGGTATTACAAGATGGTGGTAATAATTACATTTGGGTAGTGCGTCCAGATCATACACAAACGACACCCAATGTAGAGTTGTTTGCTTCTATGCCTGCAGGTTCTGAGCCAACAGGATTAACTTTTACTCCAGATTTTAAATATGGATTCTTTTCTGTACAACACCCAAGTGGATCTAATAGTGCTCAACAAGATGCTACTTTTAGTAATGTAACATTTAATGCTTCAGCAACAGTTGTATTTGCTTTAAATGAAAATTTAGGAGCCCAAACACCCGTAAGTGATTTTATGGCAGATGAAGTTCTAGTTGAAGAAGGTGATGTAGTTACTTTTACAGATCTTACTTCTAACAATCCAACGGCTTGGGAATGGACTTTTGAGGGTGGTACTCCAGCAACTTCTACAGATGAAAACCCAATGATTACATATGATACAGAGGGGGTTTACTCGGTAACATTAAAGACAACGAATGTTGCAGGAAATAATGAAGTGATTAAAACTGATTATATCGTTGTAGAGGATGAGCTAAGTGCAGTAAATCATTTGAAAGATATCGTAAGTATTTATCCTAACCCAACACAAGGAAATGTATTTGTAGGAATAAATGATGTTTCAGGTCAGGATATAGAAATTCAGGTATTTGATCTTTTAGGAAGAAAAGTAACCGAAGTAAACGGAATGCAAACTACAGGAAGCAAGCAAGAGATAAGACTTGATTTTACTGAGTTTTCTAGCTCGGATCAATTGTATATAGTTGAGGTAAAAATTGGAAATAAAACAGCTAGATATAAAGTATTAAAATCTAACTAAAAACTTTTTTCAACCATGTTTATGGTAAGGATCGGTGCGAGGGCAAAGCATCGGTCCTTTTTTTCATTTAAAGATTATATGTATGAAATACTTTAAAAATACTTTGATAATTTTTTTATTCTCTTCGGGATTTAGTTTGTGCTCACATTCTATTTACTCACAGAGTGCAAATCCGTTAAGAGATAAAGTTTACGATAAATTAAATGTCGCTCTAGAGGAAAAAAATGATGTGAAGAGTCTCAATTTAAGAGATCAACAGTTATTTTTTATTCCAGAAGATTTAAAAGAATTTCAAGAATTAACATTTTTAAATTTAATGCGAAATTATTTATCACATGGGGAGTCATCTCTTTTCGTACTAAAGAAACTCGAAACACTTAACTTAAAATTAAATTCCTTTCAGTACTTGCCTCAAGAAATAAGCGAACTAGATAATTTAAAATCACTAGATATAGCAGACAATTCTCTTACACAAATACCAAGATCTATTGGAAAACTAAAGAAATTACAATTTTTACATTTGTCTTCAAATTCATTAACGGCGTTGCCAGAAGAGATAGGTGATTGTAAAAGTTTAGAGGTGCTAGAATTGGCACACAATCAACTTAGTTATTTGCCGCAAAACATACAGGGATTAAAAAACTTGAAAACCTTAAAACTTGGTTTTAATCAGTTTCATGAATTTGATAGAGAATGGACAGAGCTTAAGTCTTTAGAGGAACTTAGCTTAGAACATAATAAATTAAAAAAATTACCAGAAGAGATTAAGCAATTACGTCATCTAAAAACTCTTATTTTAAATAATAATGAATTAACCGTATTACCAAAGGACTTTTCAGAATTAAAATCGTTAGAAATGCTTATAATTTCTAACAATGATTTAGCGAAATTTCCAGAAAAACTTAGCGGTTTAGAAAATCTTCAAACATTAATAGCCGTGGGAAATTCTTTTAGTGATAGTGAAAAAGCAAGAGTTAAAGGGATGTTACCAGAATGTAAAATTTATTTTTAATATTTAAAGGGCTAGGTTTTTATTTAAATAAAAACCTAGCCCTTTTTTAAGAATACTGATACTTTTAGATACAGTAAATAAGAAAGGTTTAATTATACCTGTTTCGTTTATAGAATAAATAATATTCCAAGGTTGAAACTACTTCTATTACTTATCACTGAATCTCCACTATTCTCTTCGAATATATCAGTTAATCCAGATTGTCCATCATATTCTACAAAAAGCTTACTTTTTTCATTTAAGCTAAATTTGTAACCAATACCATAAGCTAGACCAAACTCAGTAGTATTAAAAACTTCTTTAACGTCCATTTCTAAATCAGAATCTTCTGCATTCATTAACAACCCAACATAAGGTCCAAAATTTAAATACCAATTTCTTCTTGAGCCAAAATGCCAATTGGCCATCACAGGAACAGTTATATAGTTAAGTTTAAAGTCTGTAATAAGAGTTACATCAGTATCTTCATTAGTAATGAATCCGTCAGCCCATCCTTTACTATCGTATGTAATTTTCATTTTTACTCCCCATCTATCAGAAAAATAATATTCCCCTAAAGCCCCAACATTAAAAGATACTCTGGATTTTAAATTATCTTGTCCATAAATAGTAGAAACATTAGCGAGGTTTAATCCTAAGTGTCCCCCGAATTCAAAATCTCTCTTATCTTGTGCATTTATACTGAATAATGTAAATAAGCAAGTAGTAATAATTAGTAATTGTTTTTTCATAATTGATTTGGATAAAAAAGTTAGTATTTATTTTATAGATTCTCAAAATTGGGTCGATGTAGACTACGAAGTGCTAAAACAATCTAGATAATTATTTTCTTAAAAATTAAACCAGACAAATATGATTGATATCTATTTAGCAAGCGAGTAAAAATTTATGAATTTAATCTTTGTGTTTAGAGAGACTCACTTTGTTTTATTTGTAATGAGAAGTAGAATATAAATAATCGGAATAAGGAAAAAAACAAGTGGTATAAAATTATACCAAAATTTAACTCGCTCCGTATTTTCATTTACATATTGAATAGTCTCCCAAACTAACCAAGTAAAAGTAAATATACTTATTAGCTTTATAATTCTAATTATTTGGGTAGTGATTCTGTATTTGGCAGAAGCATTCTCTTCTGTTAAATTGTGTGAATAATTAAAAGTGTGAGGATATTTATTTAAAATTGTTAGGGCTATATATATGATAGTTGAGATAACAGGTAAGCTCAAAATATTAATTTTACGGCCAAAACTGTCTACATCTCCCGTTATATTATAGTGTATCGGGATGATTTCTGGAAGTTCCCAGTAGGAGACTAGGGTCAATAACCAAATCCCGACAATAGAGAGTAAGCAGATAGCTTCAAGCACCCAATCAATTAAAGTTAATTTTAAATTTGCTTTAGGTCTATTTGTTGTCAATTTTTTTTCTAGAATTAATTTGCTTCAGAATAATCACCTAATCTAATAATTATTTATATTATTTTCTAAACTTAGAAATTTTCTTAAAAGGTACTTATCATTTTGGATGAGTTTTTTAGCTATTTCTACAATTGATTTAGCTTGTTTTATAAAACCATACTCATAATACATGCGAGCTAAGCCACTATAAACAATTCCTTTATCAACTTTGTAATCATTTTTTTATAAATATGTAAGTGGTAGTAAATAATATAGTATTTAATAACCTAATGAAAGTTAATAGAAATAAGCGAAATTTTGCATAATCATCAATAAAGTTAATTTATTTTAAAAATCCACTAATTATAAATAGTAATATTGTTATAATTCCTAAAGAAAGTATAAACTTAAAGTTAAACTACATTGTAATTAATTTCTATTATACGAATTGTTAAAATTGTAACTAATTAGGAATAATTAAACAGTTAAAAATAGATTTTTTTTAAATAATTTTGTTTAGTTTACAACACAGAGGTTGATAAGTTAATTAATTTACAACGGTCTAGGTTATGAAAAGTGTTAGTTTAGGAGTGACCAAATTAAGTAGATATAACAGAATTAAAATTTTCAAAATTTTATAGAATTAAGTGGAGAAACGAGTACTTATAGCTTGTTGTTATAAAGCTATGAGTATTTATTTAATTAAAACTCTCTTTATTATTGTATCTGTATCTAAATATATATGGAAAAAGTATACTTGGGGTTCCAATTTGATTTTTATATGATTGACTCCTTTATTTACTGGTAAATTCTTAAAAATCATTTGCCCTTGTGTATTAAATACCGTTAGAATTCCTTTTTGAGGGCTTTCTATAAATAAATCTTCAGTTGATGGATTTGGATAAATTTTTATCAATTCATTATCCACTAAATTTTCTTTATTAGACAATGTAGTATTATTTTCCTGTATGGACAGGTCTGCTGACCAAATGATATCGGCTAACCCATCATTATTCATATCGTTAGATTCGATTACACTAATAATAGTAGAAGGATCTTGAAAAAGAATAGGCGAACTAAAATTACCAAAACCATCATTAGTATATAAATAGAGATTAAAATTTTTAATGATAATAAAATCTAAGTCGTTATCATTATCAAAATCTTCAAAAGTACTTGATCTTATATTTGTAGCTGTAGGATCTATAATCTGAAGATTTGTAAAATTACCATTTCCATCGTTTTGCATCCATCTTATACCTGATGAGTTGTTATTCTCACTAAATAAATCTTTATCGCCATCACTGTCAATATCTACTAATCGTACGAGTAAATTAAAAGTACTGGGTATTTGATTACTTCGTACCATATCATAACTCAATATCCCATTATTGTTTTTATATATAGAGATATTACTTCCACCTGTAATCACATCATTAAAACCATCGGCGTCAATATCATTAATAGTAATATCAAAAAAATCTTCTATCGGTCCTGGTATAGTTTGAGAAGAAAAACTGGCCATTCCATTATTGTAGTATACTTTAAAAGTTGTCCCTCCAATAGCAACAATATCAAGATCGTTATCATTATCTATATCAGTTACCCCAATATCACTTTCAAAAAAATTAAATGTATCGAGTACTTGAGAAGAAAATGATAATGCAGTATTCATATATAGAGTTACAGAATTTGTAGCATCACCAATACTTACTATATCCAACCAGCTATTATTATCGAAATCTCCTACTGAAATATTAGTAATTTGGCTATTGCCTGTTGTAATTGTAACTTCTGGACCAAAATTGAGCCCTCCTTGATTTAAATAATAAGAAATGAGGCTAGTGGTAGAAAACTTTTTAGTGATTATAAGGTCGTTTAAATTATCATTGTTAAGATCGGCTGTAATAATATTAGTTATCGAACCTGTATTTGATTTAATCAGAGAAGGAGGTGCAAATTGGGAATATATAGTTGATGGAAGTAGTAAAGTAATACTCACAACTAGATAAGCTGAAATTTTTGATACATTCATTCTTTCAGTTTTATATGTCTTTCAAATCTACACATTAATATCTTAATTCTTTTATAAAAGTATTTTTGTGGATTCTTTCTACTTCGGTTAATTTCTTTTAAATTTTTATTTGTGCCACTTAATTATTTGGTTTGTATGTATATTTTTTACTTTATGCTTTTAGTATTTATGGTGTCTCATACGAGAATTAATCTTTTAAAAAGTCTACTTCTTCCTTGACCCCTTTTCAGCAATAGCTGCGAGTCAAGATGTCATCAATTATTCAGTAAGAATCTTATATGTGTAATGTTGTCAATATTTTTTATAGAACTATAATTTCTATTTTTAATAGGGGTACATTAACAAGAGCAAATAATAAAAGTTCTTTATTAGCAATCAAAAATTTTACAGAATAATAAATTTAGCTTTTAAAGATAATAACTAACTTTATTATTATCAACTTAAGCTTACTTATACAAAGGCAAATATTTAGAGATCTAATAGCATTTTTAATGCTCATTAACGTATTTCTTAAGGAATTGCTCCAATTCTGGTACATCGCATTCAAAACCCATATTTTCAGCTTGTTCAATCACTTCTTCACCAGACATATTCTTTTGACATCCAATATGCATCATCACGAAAGCTCCAGAGCGTTTTCCAGATTTACAATGAACCACTATTGGGGTGGGAAGGCTTTCAAGTTCTTGTCGAAAATTATCTACCATAGATTGTGAAAGGTTATCCTTAGAAACGCCAAAATGTTTGTAATTCAAGCTATTATCATTAGCTAAAGTTTCTTCTTTTTTTGAAGAAACATTTTGTTCTTCATCTTCAGTCTGTAAATTAATAACAGACTTAAAACCTTTATCAGCAAAAGTTTTAAAGCTGTTTTCATTTGGGTCAAATGTAGCAACTGATATGTTATCGGTTATTTTTTTTATATTCATTTCCATAATTTTTAATTTTTTGATTGATTTTCGATGGGTAAATCTGCCGCATTCCAAGCCATAAAACTACCTGGAATACTATTTACTTGTTGAAAGCCATTTTTCTTTAAAAGGCTGGCAGCAATACTTGCTCTATAGCCACTAGCACAGTATACCGCAAAATTCTTTTCTTTATCCAACTTATTGATTTTATCAGATAATTCTCCAAGAAAAATATGTGTGGAATTAGGAATACGACCGTTTTGCCACTCCTTATGCTTACGAACATCTAGTGGATGATATTGATTTTTCTGTTGACTGAGTTCAAGCACACTCAGTTGAGGCAATTTTTCAATAGGTTTACCTGCTTCTTGCCAAGAGCGCATACCTCCTGCTAAATAGCCTTTAAAATTGGTATGTCCAGTGCGCCACAGAAGATTCACGACTCGTACTAGTTCCTTATCTTCGGGCAGAATTAGTAATATAGGTGTCCTAGTGTCCACTAACCAACCAGCCCATACCGATAAGATAGGACGTAGCCCAATATTAAGAGCGCCTTTTATATGTCCACCTCCAAATGCTAACATATCTCGGGTATCTATAATAATCGTATCCGCTTTAATTTCTTTTTCAAACGCTTGTACACTTAAAGACCTTAATAGAGGCGTATGACCATAAGTTTGGGGGCCTTTAGCGTTTATTTTTTTCATTTTGGGGTAATGGGTTGGGACAGGAGGAGCATTATCCTGGATGGCCTTTTCAAAATCCTCATAAGACGTAATCTGCATAAATGGATTATGTTTCTTCTCGTATCCAATAGTGGTATGCATACGATCACCTATATCGGGACCGCAAGCTGAACCAGCTGCATGGCAAGGATAAACGATTACTTCATCTCCTAGCTTACAAAACACTTCTCGCATGGTTTTATATAGAGCTTGGGTTAATTCGTCTGTTTTTTCATCACCTAATAAATCTGGTCGCCCTAGGGAGTCTACGAAAAGTGAATCTCCAGTTATAATACCCCAAGGCTTTTCTCCCTTGGAATTGAATAAGAAAAAAGATGTTCTGGAGTATGACCAGGTGTATGTTTAGCTTTTAGTTTAATCTTACCAAACTCAAATGTATCTCCATCTTTAACAGGTTCATGAGGAAAATGATAGGTGGCATCACCCTCAGCACTTACAAAGATCTTAGCACTTCCTTTACAACGACTTTCCAATTCGCATGCGCCACTCATGAAATCTGCATGGATATGAGTTTCAAAAATATGTGTAATGCTTACTCTGTATAACCTAGCCTTTTCCAAGTAAATTTCGACATCAGGACGAGGGTCGATAACAGCTGCATAACCTGTGCTTTCGTCACATAAAAAATAGGAAACTTGGGCAATTCCCTCTGCTAATATAGGTTCGAATCTTAAAGCCATAAAATTTTGATATAAAAGATTATACTATCTAAAATAATAGTTTTCCGAGATAGAGAAAGTTAATGATATCGAAAAGTATATAAGTATAACAAGAACTTAACACCCTCTTTCATAATATGTTAATGTTTTCTGAAAATCGAGAATTATGAAATGTTGCTATAAATCATTGTTTTAAAATAACTTGATTCTGAATCAATATTCAGTGATAAGGAGCCTTATTTTTTATCAAGATATTATGACAATTAGAAAAAATAGTAAATTCAGTTATAGGATTTGTCATTATAGTTAAATAGCTATAGTAGATAGAGTAGTGTGGTGTTTAAAACTAAACTTAAAATGTGCTAAACAATCAGGAAACTATTTTGTATTTATATCAATGGTACTATTTCATTTTATGATTTGCCAGTAGGCTTTATGGTGAGTTGATTAATATTGGATTGATGAGGTTCGGAAATAACATATAGAACGGCTCTAGCTATATCTTCGGGGTCTAACATAGGCTCATCTCCGCCATAGTCTTTATCATTTAAAAGTTCAGTATCTGTAATGTCCTCTCTTAGGCCTGTATCTACGGTTCCAGGCTCAATGGAGGTTACTTTAATATTAAAATCTGGAGAAAGTTCCATTCTCATTGCTCGAGAAAGAGCTATGATAGCGGCTTTTGAAGCTCCATAGACAGCACCACCTTTATAAAGTTCTTTTCCGTCAACAGAGGCAATATTTACAATATGTCCCTTTTTTTGCTTTTTCATGATAGGAAGTGCTCCGTGTAGAGTTCTTAAGATACCTTTCACATTTACTTCTATTGTATTTAGCCACTCATCTAAGTGAAGATTTTTTAAGTACGTGAGAGGCATTACTCCAGCCACATTCACTAAAACATCTATGGTCTCGACATTATTTAAAATTGTAGTAAAAGCATCTAAAACGCTTTTGTCATTAGTTACATCCATTTCAACTTCGAGGTGATTATTTTTCAGGTCTTCTTTTAATTCTGTTAAAGACTCCTTTCTTCTAGCAGTCAATACTAAAAAACAACCTTCTCTATCAAGTTTACGAGCTATTGCACTTCCGATTCCTCCATTTGCTCCTGTAATTACGATAACTTTATCATTGATTTTCATATAAAATGTTTAAATTAATTTTTAAAATACACTATTATTTCATTATGATTAATTATATGTTTTAGCAACTAATTTAAAAAATAAAAAAATTAATAGAAAATTCTTGAAAAGATTAGTATTGAGTTTAAATGCAATTACTCAAATATATAAATGAATGACTTTTTTTTAATAAGGGAGATAGGATGTATTAATTCCAATAAAACACTTAACGTTTAATAGATACTTCGTAAATACTGAAATTCCAATTGAAATTTTCATTCAAACAATTGAACACTAAAGGGGTAATCTTGATATAACAATTCTTTTTTTTTCTAAAATAATTATATCTAGAAGAAATATAAAGGTAGGATTTTTTTGAGAAAAAGCTTGAGAGTATAATAATAAAAAAACCTTCTCAAATTGAGAAGGTCTTTTTGTACGGGCGGAGAGACTCGAACTCTCACACCTCGCGGCACTAGATCCTAAGTCTAGCGTGTCTACCAATTCCACCACGCCCGCATTATTTTCTTAACAGAACTTAGGACTCTCTGCTAAGCGGTTGCAAATATAAACAAAGATTACAATATTCAAAGAAAGATTATTATAAAAATTTCTTTTTTTATCTTGGAGTTCTTATCTTGAGCAATCTTTTAAAAAAACAGCGAAAATGAATAGGAGTAAAGCATACGTAGAAGAAAATAAGCAAAGGTTTATAGAGGAATTAGTTCAAATTCTTAAAATACCATCGGTTAGTGCAGATCCTGCCTTTAAAGATGATGTGATAAAAACGGCAGAAGTAATTAAAGAAAGTCTAAAAAGTGCCGGCTGTACACTTACTGAAATTTGTGAAACTCCAGGTTACCCTGTGGTGTATGGAGAGCGTATCATAGACGAATCTTTGCCTACTATTTTAGTATACGGACATTATGATGTTCAACCTGCTGATCCTATTGAGCTTTGGGATAACCCTCCTTTTGAGCCAGTAATAAAGAAAACTGAAATTCATCCTGAAGGAGCAATTTTTGCTCGTGGAGCCTGTGATGACAAGGGACAAATGTATATGCACGTAAAAGCTTTAGAGTATATGGTGCAAAATGATGACTTGCCTTGTAATGTAAAGTTTATGATTGAAGGAGAAGAAGAAGTAGGAAGTGAGAACTTAGGATGGTTTATAGAAAGAAATCAAGAAAAGCTTAAAAACGATGTGATTTTAATTTCCGACACAGGGATGATCGCTAAAGATGTCCCATCTATAACCACAGGTTTACGAGGCTTAAGTTATGTAGAAGTAGAAGTTACAGGTCCTAACAGAGATTTACATTCTGGGTTGTACGGAGGTGCTGTGGCGAACCCTATCAATGTATTGAGTAAAATGATAGCCTCTCTTACCGATGAGAATAACCATATCACCATTCCAGGATTCTATGATAAGGTTGAAGAATTATCTAAAGAAGAGCGCGCTAAGATGGGGGAAGCTCCGTTTAATTTAGAGAAATACAAAGAAGCATTAGATTTAAATGATGTTTACGGAGAAAAAGGATATGTGACGAATGAAAGAAATTCTATACGTCCTACCCTAGATGTCAATGGAATTTGGGGTGGTTATATAGGTGAAGGAGCTAAAACCGTAATACCAAGTAAAGCTTACGCAAAAATTTCTATGCGTTTAGTTCCTAATCAAGATTGGAAAGAAATCACACAGTTATTCAAAACTCACTTTGAAAATATCGCTCCAAGCGGAGTTACGGTAGAGGTAAAACCTCATCATGGAGGTCAAGGTTATGTAACTCCAATTACAGGGATCGAGTATCAAGCTGCTAATGATGCTTATAAAGAAGTTTTTGGTAAAGATCCAATTCCGCAAAGAAGTGGTGGGAGTATTCCTATTGTTTCTATGTTTGAAAAAGAATTAGGGAGTAAAACTATTTTAATGGGGTTTGGGTTAGATAGTGATGCCATTCACTCTCCTAATGAGAATTTTGGAGTTTGGAATTATCTTAAGGGAATTGAAACCATTCCTTTTTTCTACAAGCATTTTACAAAATTGAAACAAGAAGAAAGTAAATAAGATTTTAATCTTAAAATTTATATAACCGAATGTAGAAATACATTCGGTTTTTTATTTTTGCAATTCCTAAAAGTAAATGAATTTATGAATAAGTTTTTTTACATTCTTTTTATCTTAGTAAACACGTCTTTACTGCAAATAGGTATTGATGATAACCAAGAAGAAATTTTAGGAGATCACCAAGAAATGGAGTTAGAGATAGAAGAAAATAAACTTGAAATATTACTATTTCTAAGTTTAGATAAATTTGACTTTTTTCAGGAAGAAATTAGATTAACTCATCAAAACACTTATCGTCTTTCATTATTACGTAGTATATATTTATCTCCTCTTTTGGCACCCCCAAGACACTCTCTTTTATTTGTATAGTTGAAAGGAAAAAATAGTAAATAAAAATAAAATGATGTTAAAGAGATTATTAGGAGCATTTTTTTGCTTGTTTTTTATGCAGGCAGTAGCACAAGAAAAAAAAACAGGAGCTTGGTATATGTATTTCTATAAAACCCAATTTAAAGAAAGCAATTGGGGAATACAAGGAGATGTACAATATAGAAATTGGAATTTAGGTGGAGATTTAGAACAGTTACTACTAAGATCTGGAGTAACATATAAAGTTCCCGAAACACCTCTTATGCTCACGCTAGGTTACGCCCATATTACCTCTGGAGTTATTGGAGATAGCGATGATACCAGTACGGAGAGTCGTATATATCAAGAAGCTTTAATACCTCAAAAAATAAGTGAACGTTTTTTACTTACTCACCGTTTTAGATATGAACAACGTTGGGTAGAAAATCAAGACTTTAGGACTCGTTATAGATATAATTTATTTTTAAATGTTCCTTTGTCAAAACCTACGATGACTAATAATACCCTGTATTTAGCAATGTATAACGAATTATTTATTAATGGACAACGAGATATTGGGGACGGTAGAAAAGTTGAAATTTTCGATAGAAACAGAACTTATTTAGGTTTAGGTTATGCACTTAATGATAAGATAAAATTTCAATTGGCTTGGATGAATCAAAATGTGAATACTCAAAATAAAGGGCAGCTACAATTAAGCTTTCATCACCAATTTTAAAATAAGAAACCTCGATTAGACAATATTTCTAATCGAGGTTTTATATAGTTATAATTTCCGCTTGACGGAAAAATAATTTCTACATTTTCTTCACAAACTTAGTAAGAATAACAATTTGCTGTCCTTCTACTTTTCCTTCAATATGTTCTTCATTATCATGCACTAAAGATACTCTTCGCACTGCAGTACCTCTTTTAGCCACCAAACTAGAACCTTTTACAGGCAAATCTTTAATAAGCACCACATTATCACCAGCCTCAATAATTACACCGTTACTATCTCGGTGAACAAGTCCTTTTGGCGTATCGTCTTCTCCAATCCCGGTCGATTTTGCCCATTCTAGAGTGCTATCTTCCACATACATCATATCCAACAAATCTTGAGGCCAACCTTCATTCTTAAGAGAAGTTAGCATACGCCAAGCCACTACTTGTACAGCAGGAGTAGTATTCCACATACTGTCGTTTAAGCAGCGCCAATGGTTAGGTTCTACTTTTTCAGGATCTTGTAGTTGTTCAAAACAAGTTTCACATGTAAGAATTGCAGTATCTAAGGTAGCGGTACTTACGGGAGGAACTTCATATATTTCTAAGTTATCTTTACTTCCGCAGAGTTCACATTTAGAGTCTGCGCGTTGCATTAAATCTTGGTCTAAGCTCATAATTTATTTAAAAAAGTAAAGGTAATAGATTTTAGAGTTTTCTTGCATTTAGGATTATTATTTATTCATTGATAAGCTTATTTTAAAAAATTAAACCCTACATTTTATTAAATTATTACCTTTATCTTCGTAAAAACATACCCATTATAAATGGGTATAAAGATTTAATTGTATGACTATATCTCCACACTTCTTTTCAATAATTTTATGTATAGGCATTTTTTTAAGCACTTATAGTTTTGCTTCCGCGGAAGAAAAAACTACTAGAAACAAAGTAGAGGAGAACCTTAAGAATGATAAAATTGTAATTAGAATTACAGATGAAGGATTAGTATATTTAAACGATAAGGAAGTTGCTTTAAATTTTTTAGCTGAAAAAATTATAGAACTACAACAAACTTTAGCAACCGACTCACCTGACGCATACACAGCCACCATTATTGTGATGGAAGGAGCTTCGCAAGAATTAATTGATAAGGTTAAAAAGCAGATTAAAAAAACTAAAATAAATATTATCAATCTTCAAAAGAAAAGAGAGATCGCTCAAGAAACTAGTGTGATTTCTGAAACTAAAATAGCAGTATATGATAGCTTGGTTCGTTCTTGGAAGTCAATGCCAGAAAGTGAAAGAAACTTGAAAGCTAAAGACCTTAATTTGGTAGAGTTTATTTATAATAATATGAGTTTTGAGCAGCGAATTAATGCTGAAAAGTTGCCAGATTTTTTACCCTTTGTAACCGAAACTGTTTTTCAAAAAGATATTACTAAGCAATTACTAGATAAATGGAGATTTTCTAATAATTATCAAATAGTTATTGACGATGTAAAGGTGAAAAATGATACGTTAAAAACAATTTCTCCTGTTCTTTTTAAACGTTATTATGAGACGAAATTGGAGAATGATACTTTACCAGAATTTCAAATAAACCTATATACAAAGAGCTATTATCGTCAAGATTAGATTTAAAAAGTTTTATTCTCCCTTTTTTTCTTCTTTTCTCTCTTGTCTCTCTTTTTTGCGTTCTTCTCTTCGTTGCTTCCTAGATTCTTTGTTGCTTTCTTTTTTATCTTCTTGAAAAGCATCTTTGTATTCTATATTATCATCTACGTTCCCTGTGAAGGCTTGTATCCAAGCATTTTTAAAAATATTCAAAACCGTCGGAAATACTTTTGACCCCACTTGATTAAGATCTCCTTCAATAGGTACTTTTGTAGCAACAGTATCTGTTCCTTGATTTTTTAAGATGAATTTGAACACTCCTACAAAGCCTTCCCAAAGCGTTTCTAAAAAACCGTCTTCCTTTCCTATAAGTTTAGTATTGGTTAGAAGTGGTTTTACATAACCTTTAAGGTAGCCATCTGCTATAGCAATTTCAGTAAAAACGCCTACGCTACCACTTTCAAAATCGAGACCTGCATAAAAATTAGTAAGATCATTAAGTGCTGTGGCGTTAGCTTCTTTCAGCGAAAGTGAAATATCCATATCAGGTATTTCTTTAATGAGATTAATTTTTCCGTCAAGGTTTAGTTTACCATTCCCTATACTGGTTCCGGTTGCAGTGATGGGAGAGGGGAGAACTTTGTTTTCTTGTTTTACGTTTCTTAGGTTTTTTGCACTTAACCTTAAGTCGTTAATAAATAAATCTATATTGGGATTGGCCTGTAACTGAACAAAAGCAAGTTTGCCGTTATAAACTTGAAAGTTGTTGATATCTAGTGGAACAATATTGGTTAAGGCTTTGGTCCAATCTTCTACATCGGGTTCTCCTTCTGTAGGTGTTTTTTCTTGATCTTCAAAAACATAAATAACTTCTGGACTGTGCATCTCAATTTCACTTACAATTTTTCCTTTGAGAAGAGCTCTCCATTCTATAGAAATATTGGTTTCTGGGAAGTTGAGAAAAGGAACTTCACTTTGAGCGGTTTTTTTGTTGAGGTAAAGTCCGTTTAATTGATAAGCACCACGCCATAAAGAAATATCGACATCTTCAACTTGACCATAATAACCTGGAATATCTGCTAACACATCATTCATATAATTCTTCACCAATGTGGGTAGAAAAATTCTAAAAGCAATGAGCAGTACAATAATAGTTATGGGCAAAATGTACCTTTTCTTTTTATATTTTTTTCTTTTTTGTGCTTTACTCATAGCTCTGCTTTTAAGCTAAATTCTATGTTTTTGAGAAAAATTAGAGTTAACGAACTCACAAAAAAATACAACTTGTTAGCGACGTTAAACGTTTATAAGCACACTGGTAAATAGGGAAAATTAATTTCCTTTTATGCGGTTTACTAATTCACTAAGCAGTTGTTTTGCCTGCGTACGGTTTTTTTCCACTTCTTTGACTTTTAATCCAGTTGGGGTTTTAATCAATTCAAAGCTAAACGCAAAACGGTTTTCTGTGGGTTGAAAACCTAATAACCCAAACCTTAAATCGTTTATAAAAATTTGATTTTCTTTTTGAGTTACAGTGTACCAACCTTGAGTGATTTTAAGGAGTTGTTGTACTTTCTCTTCTTCCTTTAAATTACCTAACAATTCGTGTTGTTTAGGATAAGACGCAAAGGAAATAGGTTGAGTGTCGAAAATTGAATAGTGCCCAATAAGATAAGCATTGGGAGTGTCTACATTTGCGGTCCACAAAACACTATTAAAAGCACTCGGTTTCGTTTCCACGGAAGTGTAATTAACTTCCTGTTCGTCTAAAGCGGCTGTGAACTTTTGATAGGTATAAGCTTTAAGAATTAGTGTAATCACTAGATAAGAGGAACTTAAAGTAATCCCTAAGCGGTTAATTTTTCTCCGTCTAGCGGAAGTTCTAGGCAAACGCATCGCCCAAATGACACAGACTAAAAACGGAAGAGTGTACAACGGATCGATCACAAAAATGTTCTTATACGCCAACCGAAGATCTAACGGCCAAAATAACTGAGTACCCCAAGTAGTATGCGCATCTAACAGCGGATGTGTAATAAAACCCCAAAAGAATAACCACGACCAATTTTTAAAATTATCTAATTTCTCGTACCTAGAAACCAACCAGCCAAAAATGGGCGCAAAAACAACAGAGAAAAAGATAGAATGCGTAAACCCTCTATGAATTTCTAACGCTGTAACGGTATCGGTAAAGTAGGAAGCAAATGTATCTAAATCTGGGATGGTTCCAGCAATAGCTCCGTATAACATCGCTTTATTGCCTACTTTTTTTCCTAGAACCACTTCGCCGACAGCAGCCCCTAAAACAATTTGAGTGAGTGAATCCATTAACTTACAATTTCCATCTTTTTAAGTAAAAATGAAGCATTCATATTTTGGCAAATTCCGTTTTTAAATCTATAATCAAAATGAAGTTCGTTTTTAATGATTTCGGCATCAAAATAATGATTTTTTACTTGTGGTAATTCATTGGCAACTTCACAAAGGCTAAGATCGTGCGTAGCGATAATTCCAGTAGAGTGAGAGCCAACCAATTTTTCAACAAATTTTCGTGAACCTATGGCTTTATCGGTGCTGTTGGTTCCTTTTAAAATTTCATCGAGAATAATAAAATAACGATCGGTTTTAATTTCATCTACAATAAATTTCAATCGAGTTAACTCCGAAAAGAAATAAGAAGCTTCATCTGCTAAAGAATCTACCGTTCGCATACTGGTAATAAGTTTGATAGGCGAGTATTCACAAGTAGCAGCGCAAACTGGTAATCCTACATTTGCCATAACAATTTGTAAAGAAACCGTACGTAAAAACGTGCTTTTACCTGCCATATTAGCACCAGTAATGATAAAAAATTCTTGCTGGTCAATTTGATAATCATTGGTCACCGCATCTTTTGGGTGGATGAGAGGATGTACTGCTTGTGTGGTTTTTAGAATATTTCCATCCTCATTTATACTTGGGAAAGTATATGTTTGATGATTATAGGTGAAATTCCCTAAGGAGTTGTAAGCATCAAAGAAATCGATCACATCTAACCAGTCTTCTAATTCATTACGATGGGTAATAATCCATCGTTCCAATTTTAAAGATTGTTGTAAATCCCAAAGAAGAAAGCCATTCCCAATCACTCCAAATAACATATTATTTCTTTGGTCGAGTGCATCGATCGCTTTAGAGAATTGTTTTAAAATCTTAGAAGCTTTTTGTTGAGAGTTTATAATTTTTTCTTTTTTAGTTACTAGTAATTCCGTTGTAAACTCCTCTTTTTCTAGTAATGCCAGTAATTGATGGTATTGTCTAAAAGTTTCTTGCACTTTACTTACTCGAAAGGAAAGATCGTTGATGTTTTTTAAAAATTTTCCAGTTATAGCTAACCCCAAGATTAACCATCCTAGTAAAGCGTAACCCGAAATAAACTCTAAGAAATAAGACAGGACGACCGCGATCGATAGAAAAGAAAAAACTTTGGGAAGCCATGATATAAAAGAAGGCACAAAAGTTTGATACCCTTTTAACCATTGCAATATAGTTTGTGTGCTCGTTTCTACTTTAACCAACTTTGCTATCGCAGAAAAATCTTGTCTAAATTTTACCTTAGTAGCCAATTCTCTAATTGAATTCTGCTTTCGCGGAATAAAACCAATATCATTACGGGTTAAAAGCTGTGCCAATTTATTTATTCCTGAAGCTAAAGCAGATCTATTTAAGTATTGAAAAAAAGAGCGGTTGCCAAACAGATCGATATCTTGACTAAAATGATGTAAGGAATTTTTAAATTCTTCCCCGGCAGGAAGGTGTTGAAAATCTCTATTTAAAACCTGAATTTCAATTTCATTAATTTTTATGAGTGCTTCTACTTTTTTCTTTTTCTGTTGAAGGTCGCTATGTCTTGAAACTAAAAAGAGAAAACTAGCTATAGCTGCAATTATAGAACCTACAACTAACTTGGTATTTTCAAAAAATGTATAAACAAGAAATCCAAAAAGTAAAAATATAACCAGCCTCAGCATGCTCGACGCAAAAAGCTGTTTTTTTAATTTTTTAAGCTGAAGTTGATATTCTTCTATATGAGATGTATAAGTTGTTTTGGGGTTTTGCATCTAAATTTGGTTAGGTTGTGAAAGTTTACTCAATTCCTCTTTTTGTTTTTTAGCCAGTTTGCTAACTACCAATTCATAACTGTGTTCAATAAACTGGTGTATTTCTTTACGTGTTAAATGCGGACCATTAATAACAACAGTGTTCCAGTGTTTTTTGCTCATATGATAACCGCCATAAATTTCTTCGGGATATTCTTCACGGAGTTCAATCGCTTTTTCGGGATCGCATTTTAAGTTGATGGCAGGTTTTCCTGCTTCCCATTTTTCTAACCCTACCAATGCAAACATTTTTCCCATTACTTTAAAAACCAAGGTATGTTCGTCAAAAGGAAAATCTTCGATAGTGCCTTTTTTTGCAAGACAATAATCTCTTAATTCATCAATTTGCATGCTTATGGTTTTTCAATGGTATTTCTACTGTCTTTCAAATATTTGGGGTTTTCTCCGGTTTCTAAAGAAGAATAGTCCAGTTTCCAATTGATGGTTTCTACCAATTTTTCCATGAGTTGAATGGTATCTAAAGCCTGATTAGAAGCTTCTTTTAACAATCCGCTTTGCGGAATTTTCTCTACAATATATTGCTTAGCTTCTCGATTAATATCGGTTAAGTCTGAAGAAGTAAAAGGGTTCGCCCAACCTTCTTTCTTATCGTAGTATTTAAAATCGGTTTCTATAGACAGTAATTCGGGTTGTGGGAAGTTGCTTAAATAAATGGTCTTTTTCTCCACATCAGAATTCATTTTAATCTTTGTTAAATCAAAACCAATATGCGCTTTAGCTTCGATTAATACTAAAGCTTTTTTGCTTCCTAAAAATAGGTTAATCCATTTGTCCTTTACATTGGCGTAGTGGTAAATTTCAGAAAAGTCTCCCTCTACAGTTATAAATTTACAAACTGCTCTTATTTTTTCCATCAACACAACCGATTGTTGCTGTTCCTTTTCTTTCTTTTTGTTTTTATTGAAAAAAGAATAGATAAAATAAGCGGCTATTGCTCCCCCTGCGAGGCCTAAAAACAATAATTCCATACGTTAAGGTTCAATTTTATATAATACAGGTTTACTTGGACTAGCATCGTTACGAAATGATGCTATTTGTAAATTAAGTAAATAGTTTCCATCAGTCACATTTTCTGGTACATAAATCATTTCGGTAATCGTAGCTGAAAATCTCGTGTTTTCAGGATAATTCCAAAAGGCGTGATGTGCTAAAAGTTTTCCGTCGTCTTTTTCTTTGTCTACCGATGGCAAATCGATTAATAAATGCTCAACACCACATTCTTTAAGATATTCGGCCGCTTCTTCCAATAAATAGGGCCAATTGGTATGGCTGTACTGCCGGTTTTTCTTTGCTTCAGAATTGGGATGAGTTCGAATTATAATAGCTTGCGCTTCTCCTTGACGGAATTTTTGTTCGATTTGACGTTTACTAAAAACTAAATCTTTACCCAGTGCTTCAGGTGTTAAAGTGATGATTTTAGCGGTAAAGAAAAATTGTTTTAAGCAATCGTTGATGCTGTAAAATTCTTTAGAAATATGTCCGACACATTCGGTATGCGTACCATGTGCATGCGGATTAAAATATATGTTATTAAAGTTAACCGAGGCTCCTTCACTCACTTTTGCGACCCAGTCTCCATCTTTAACAGGTTGTATTTTAGGAGCATCTACATACCAAGCAGAGGGATTATTTTTTTCCGCGCTAAGCGTTAAAGAAATATCTATGGGTAGATTGAGGTTAACAGTAAATTCTTTGTGGTCTATTTGTACTTTTGCTCTCATAAGTTGTGCTCTCCTTACGAAGATACATAATTCTTATTTCTAAAATAAAAAGATAGAACTAGTGCAAGAATTTTTTAATTACAAATAAAAGACCGATAAAAAGTAAAAAACCGGCAAGTACGTATAAACTTCCTTTATAATATTTTTTGTGTAATTTTAAATCTTTACGATAACTGAATACAATTAAAATAAAAAAGGCTACAACAAAAAAGCCTGCAAAAAAATATTGTCCTTGGGTAAACATATCGTTTATTTTTGTGCAAAATTAAGACTATAAACATTATGAAAAAAAGAATAAGTGCGGTAAAACAATTTCACGAAGCATTTGGATTAGGAGTAAAGGAGCAACCTGTAGCAGATCTAGGAGATGCTAAAAATTTACTACGATACCATTTGATGAAAGAAGAAAATGAAGAATACTTAGAAGCTGCCAACAACAATGACTTAACAGATGTTGCCGATGCGCTTGGTGATATGTTATATATACTTTGCGGAACCATTATCGAACACGGTATGCAACATAAAATAGAGGAAGTATTTGATGAAATACAACGCAGCAACATGAGTAAATTGGGGGCCGATGGAAATCCTATTTACAGAGAGGATGGTAAGGTGTTAAAAGGACCTAACTATTTTAAACCTAATATAGATGCGATTTTAGATAAATAAAAAAAGCGCTGTTAAACAGCGCTTTTAAATTTTATTTTGTTTCAACAGCATAACGCCAATCGAAAGGATCTTGCGCTCGGTTATACTGAATATCTTGTAACATTTTTTTCAATTTTACATTGTAAGGGTTTTCTACTTCGGGAAGGTCATAGAAAGTACCGTCTTGTTCAAAACCAGAAATTTGAGCAATAGTAGCAGCAGTTCCTGTACCAAAAATTTCTTTTAAGGTATTGTTTTTTGCAGCTTCTACAATTTCACCTACTTTTATTCTTCGCACTTCTACATCAATTCCTTCATGTTTAGCTAAATCGATAATACTTTTACGAGTAACTCCGTCTAAAATACGGTCGCTAGTAGGGGCTGTGATTAATTTATCACCAATTCTAAAGAACACGTTCATTGTTCCTGCTTCCTCAAGATATTCGTGTGTATTAGCATCTGTCCAAATAACCTGTTGGTACCCCTTTTCTTTAGCTAAATTTGTTGGGTAAAAAGAAGCTCCGTAATTACCGGCTGCCTTTGCATAACCCACACCACCATCGGCAGATCTACTGTAATGATCAGAAATCAAAACTTTCACTGGAGTAGAGTAGTAAGCTTTCGCTGGACAGCAAATAATAATAAACTTATATTCATTAGAAGGAGAAGCTGAAACACCATATTCGGTACCAATCGCAAACGGACGAATATAAAGAGAGTTACCGTCTCCTTTTTTAATCCATTCACTGTCTAATTTTAATAACGTATTTAAAGCATCGAAAAAGTACTCCTTCGGAAACTCTGGTATAGCCATACGTTTAGAAGAAATATTAATACGATTAAAATTATCTTCAGGTCTAAATAACCAAACCTTATCATCTGCATCTTTAAAAGCTTTCATTCCTTCAAAAACTGCTTGTCCGTAATGAAAAACTTTAGCTGAAGGCTCCATTTCCATAGGTCCGTAAGGCATAATTTGTGGTGTTTGCCAAGCCCCATCTTTGTAATCGCAAATCATCATGTGGTCTGCGTAATACTTACCAAAAACTAGATTGTCAAAATCTACTTGGTCTAATCGAGATGACTTAGCTGTAGTAATATCTAAGCCCTTATGTGGAGTATCCATGGAGTAATATTTAATTTTTACAAAAGTATTAAAATAAAGGTATAAGAAAAACTAATGTATTTCTTAATTTTGACAAAATATAAACAAATTATTAATAACGTTTTAATTTATGAAAAAAATAATTTTTGTATTAAGTGCTTTAGCTTTAATAGCTTGCCAAGATGCTAATAAAAAAGAAAATACTTCAGGAGAAGTTGAGAAAGAAAACACAGAAGAAACTATAGCAAGTACAGAGGTTGCTTATGCTAGTTTTGGAGAGAATATAGATAAAGGAGGAGTTTTATCTGCATCAGAAATGAAGGAGAAGTTTACTTCTATGAAGACTGGAGATACGGTAGAGGTGAAATTTAAATCTGAAGTTGATAAGGTTTGTAAAAAGAAGGGTTGTTGGATGACATTAAAATTAGATGATTCTTTGAGCTCTTTTGTTCGCTTTAAAGATTACAGTTTCTTCGTTCCTTTAAATGCAGAAAACAGAGAAACTATCGTAGAAGGAAAAGCTTTTGTAACAGAAACTTCTATAGAAGAACTTCAACATTATGCTAAAGATGCTGGGAAATCTGAAGAAGAAATTGCAGCAATCACAACTCCTAAAGTGGAATATGCTTTTATGGCAACAGGGGTTTTAATGGAAGAACCTAGCCAAGAGTAATTATGAGAAAAGCGTTCTACATTCTTTTTATATTAGCTTTAGTGGCGTGTAAGCACAAGGAAGAAAATAAAAAAAGTAAGGAAGAAACCATTTCAAAAGAAGAGCCATTTCAGCTATATCAAATGTCTGAAATGGCTTCTTTTATGGAAAAAATGTATGCAGATCATAAGCGTATAAAAAGTCAAATTATAGCTGGAGAAAAAGTGGATACTTTAAACTTTGAGCCAACAAAGCTTTTTTATGCTAGAATGACAGACAGCACCGATAATGATTTTTTTTATCAAGAAAAGGCAAAGCTGTTTGTAGAATATGAAGAACAACTATTAGAAGACTCGCTTTCTCAAAAAGAAATTTACAATAAAGCGGTCAATCTTTGCATTAGTTGTCACCAAATAAAATGTACAGGGCCTATTCCACGAATTAAGAAACTGCTTATTCGCTAAATTGTGAAAAGAGAAATAATGACCACGGCAGATGGTTCTACCACCATCCATTTACCCGATTGGAATGAACAATATCATTCTAAACACGGCGCCATTCAAGAAGCCTATCACGTGTTTATTAAAATGGGGCTTTCTCATATTCCCATTACGACCAATGCACTACATGTCTTAGAAATTGGTTTTGGTACGGGTCTAAATGCACTTATTACTTGCTTAGAAGCCAAAAATCAAAATCGAAAAATTAATTATTGTGGTGTCGAGGGCTATCCGGTATCTCAAGAAGAAGTATCGCAACTTAATTATGCTACTGCTTTAGATCACGCTTCCGCGGAAACGTACTTTCAAACCATGCATGCAGGAAAATGGGAAGAGAAATTCTCAATTCATGAGAACTTTCAATTGATCAAAGAAGAAAAAATGTTTGATAAAATTGAAAATAAAAATGAGTTTCACCTTATTTATTTTGATGCTTTTGGAGCAAGAGTACAACCAGAATTATGGGAGGTTTCCATTTTTAAAAAAATGTATGAGGCTTTAAAAAATCAAGGAGTTTTGGTTACTTATTCTGCTAAAGGTAGTGTAAGAAGAGCTATGCAAGAAGTAGGTTTTACGGTAGAAAGATTAGAAGGTCCACCGGGAAAGCGAGAAATGCTAAGAGCGACGAAAAACAATTGATAAACAAATCATAAATTTCATTTTTGGCTGTTAAACCTATATTAAACATAGAATGGCCACGCTTGTAATTCATTACTTTCAAAATAAAAAATGAAGATATTAATTACTGGGGCGACAGGGCTAATAGGATCTTCTATCACACAGCTTTGCTTAGAGAAAAACTATCAAGTTCATTACCTTACCACCAGTAAGGAAAAGATTGAACACTCTAAAAACTATAAAGGTTTTTATTGGAATCCTAAAGAAAATGAAATTGATGCTAATTGCATTGAGGGCGTAGATAAAATTATCAACCTCGTAGGAGCGAGTGTGTCTAAACGATGGACGCAAAAGCAAAAAAAGAAAATTATAGATAGTAGAGTAGATTCTGCCAATGTGCTTTACAATTTGTTAGCTTCCCAAGAAAATAAGATTACACAAATAGTATCTGCAAGTGCTATTGGGATTTATCCAGATAGTCTTACAAATCTCTATCACGAAGACAGTCCGCAAGTAGCCGATAATTTTTTAGGAAATGTAGTGGTAAAATGGGAACGAGCCGTCAATCAATTTGAGACACTTGGGGTAGATGTAGCTAAAATTAGAATTGGCGTAGTATTGGCTAAAAATGGCGGAGCATTAGAGAAAATGAAAGAACCTATTGAGAAAGGGGTTGGTTCTCCTTTAGGAACCGGAAGGCAATGGCAATCTTGGATTCATATCAAAGATCTTTCTAGAATGTTCGTCTTCGCTTTAGAAAATAACTTAGATGGAGTTTTTAATGGAGTAGCGCCTAATCCAGTAACTAATAAAAGACTTACTTATGCTATTGCAAAAATATTAGACAAGCCGCTTTGGCTTCCTAATGTGCCAGCATTTATGCTTAAGTTAATTTTAGGAGAGATGTCTCTCATCGTATTATCTAGCCAATTGGTAAGTAATAAGAAAATAGATACTCACGGGTTTAAGTATAGATATACGCATATTATTCCTGCATTAAAGAACCTATTAAAATAAAAAAAGCCACAATTTAAAATTGTGGCTTTTCTATAAATTTAAAAAAAGATTAAGCTTTTTTAGCTTGTAGCATAAAAGTAATCTCAATTTCGTCATTTACGAATTTGTCTTTTAAATCATCAAAAACAGATTTAGAACCGTAGTTTACATTCCAGTCTGTTCTATCAATTGTAAAAGGCTCACTTTCTATTTTTAAAGTAGACTGATCGTCATTCATAGAATAAGTAACAGGAATCTCTACGTTTTTAGAAGTACCTTTTAAGGTTAAATTTCCAGATAACCAGTTCTTGCCGTCTTTTTCAGTTAATTTAGTAATTTCAAAAGTAGCTTCTGGGTGCTTTTCTACGTTAAAGAAATGATCTTCTTTTCCTTCAGCAGTTCCTTTTAAGTGACCTTCTAAGCTAGCTTTTTGATCACCTTCAAGATCGGTTACTGTAATAGAAGTCATATCTATTACAACCGTACCACTTTCTAAATCTTCTCCCATAGTAGAAAACTTACCTTCTTTAACCATTAAAGTTCCTGTATGGTTTTCGCTTGGTTTAGATCCAACCCAATCAATTTTAGAGTTAGCAGCGTCAATCATAAAAGTTTGTGCTTCTTCAGTAGCTTCTACTACTTCTTCAGCATCGTTAGCTTTAGTTTCATTCTTTGCTTCATTTTTACAAGAAACAGTAGTAAAACCGATGAAAGCTACTAGCATTGCATTTAAAAATACTTTTTTCATGTGTAAGATTTTGAGTTATTTAATTTGCGGCAAATTTAAATGATGAGCATCAATTCAAATCATAAAAAAATATTAAAAAAATACTGGTGACATTTTGACATTTTTACAACAATGGCAGTAGATTTGCCATTATGTTTGAAAAATTTAGAAAATCGATGAGTAAAGATAAAGAATCACAGGCAAAAGAATCTTTGAAAGATCAAGTAGAAGAGACTTTAGATCAGGCAATTGAAAATGTTGAAAATCAAGAAGCTTCCGCGGAAGCAGAAGAAGAGCAACTGTCTGAAGAGGAGAAGCTTAAACAAGAAGTAGAGAAAGAAAAAGATAAGTTTTTACGTCTTTTTGCTGAATTTGAAAACTATAAGCGTAGAACAAGTAAAGAACGTATAGAGCTTTTCAAAACAGCAGGTCAAGAAGTAATGCAATCTATGCTCCCTGTATTAGATGATTTCGATAGAGCTTTGGTTGAAATCCAAAAAACCGAAGACAAAAACTTACTTACAGGTGTAGAGTTAATCAGTAATAAACTAAGAGAAACTCTTAAGAGTAAAGGATTAGAGCCTATCGCTGTTAAAGCTGGAGATAAATTTGATGCAGATTTACACGAAGCAATCACACAAATCCCTGCTCCAGATAAGAAAATGAAAGGTAAGATTGTTGATGTAGTAGAAAAAGGATATACCTTAGGAGAAAAAATTATTAGATATCCAAAAGTAGTAACTGGTAAATAAGGTATCTCATAAAAATTAAATTTGATGAAAGAAGATTATTACGACATATTAGGAATTAGCAAAGGCGCTACTGCAGCAGAAATTAAAAAAGCATATCGCAAAATGGCGGTAAAGTATCATCCCGATAAAAATCCAGATGATACCAAAGCCGAAGACATGTTTAAGAAAGCTGCAGAAGCTTATGATGTTTTGAGTAACCCTGACAAAAAAGCACGTTACGACCAGATGGGGCACGCTGCATTTGATGGTTCTGGTGGCTTTGGCGGTGGAGGAAGCATGAATATGGACGATATCTTTAGTCAGTTTGGCGATATCTTTGGCTCAGCCTTTGGTGGCGGAGGCGGAGGTTTTGGAGGCTTCGGTGGAGGTCAACGTCGCGCTAAAGGAAGCAACTTACGTATTCGTGTAAAACTTACCTTAGAGGAAATTGCTACCGGTGCCGAGAAAAAAATAAAAGTTAAAAGAAAAGTTCAGGCAGAAGGGACTACATATAAAACCTGTTCTACCTGTAATGGTATGGGGCAAGTAACCCGAGTAACCAACACTATTCTAGGGAGAATGCAAACAGCAGCTCCTTGTAATGTATGTGGTGGTTCTGGACAAATGATCGATAAAAAACCTGCCGATGCAGATGCTCAAGGTTTAAAAGTTCATGAAGAAACAGTTTCTATAAAAATCCCACCAGGAGTAGTAGAAGGAATGCAGTTAAAAGTTTCTGGCAAAGGAAACGATGTACCAGGTAACGGTATTGCAGGAGATCTATTAGTAGCCATTGAAGAAAAAGAACACGATCAATTACAACGTGAAGGAGATAATTTACATTATGATCTTTACGTAAGTTTTTCTGAGGCTGCCTTAGGAGCATCTAAAGAAATCCAAACCGTAAATGGTAAAGTAAGAATCAAAATAGAACCAGGAGTTCAAAGTGGTAAAATTTTACGCTTACGCGGAAAAGGAATTCCAAGCATTAATGGTTACGGTAAGGGTGATTTACTAGTTCACGTAAATGTATGGACTCCTAAAACCTTATCTAAAGAACAAAAAGAGTTTTTTGAACAAATGAGTGGTGATAGTAACTTTGAGCCAAATCCTGAAAAAAGCGATAAATCATTTTTTGAAAAAGTTAAAGATATGTTTTCATAAGTTAATTTATTAACAAAATTTTATATATATTTGAATATCACTATTTAATTATAGTGGTATTTTCTTTTTCATAGCAATTTTTTTCCCACCCTTATTTCCGCTAGATTTAAGGGTGGGTTTTGTATTTTAAAAGACTTCAGTTTTGTTACCTTTATCCACTCAAAAGCAACTATGAAGAATTTACTCGTAGCACAAAACGTGTCAAAATCATACGGAGATTATAAAGCGATAAATAATCTTTCTATAGAAGTGCCAGAACAAAGTATATTTGGACTCTTAGGGCCAAATGGAGCTGGTAAAACCACGTTTATAAGAATAATTAATCAAATTACAATGCCAGATACTGGTAAGGTATTACTAGATGGTCAGCCTTTGCAGCCTAGTGACGTGCAACATATTGGTTACCTGCCAGAAGAGCGTGGTCTATATAAAAGCATGAAAGTAGGAGAACAGGTATTGTACTTAGCTCAATTAAAGGGGCTCTCCAAAAAAGAAGCTACTTCTAGATTAAAATATTGGTTTGATCGATTGGAGATTGGGGATTGGTGGAACAAAAAAATACAAGAGCTTTCTAAAGGCATGGCTCAAAAAATTCAATTTATTGTTACGGTAATTCATCAACCTAAATTATTGATTTTTGACGAACCTTTTAGTGGCTTTGACCCCGTTAATGCGAATTTAATAAAAGATCAAATACTTCAGTTAAAAGAAGACGGTGCAACCATTCTATTTTCTACTCACCGTATGGAAAGCGTAGAAGAGCTTTGTGATTATATGGCACTCATCCATAAGTCTAATAAAATGTTAGATGGAAAAGTGGCCGATATTAAGAAAGATTTTAGGTCTAATACCTACCAAGTAGGAATAAGTCCGCGGCAGCGAAATGAAATGTTAGAGAATTTAAACCAGTATTTTGAAGTAACTCCGGCTCATTATCATAGTATTCACGAAGATGTAAAGCTTCATATAAAAATTCCTGAAAATTCGAGCGCTAACGATTTGCTTCACCATTTAATTACACTCGGTCAAGTCAATCATTTTGTAGAAGTAGTACCTTCTGTAAACGATATATTTATTAAAACTGTAGGACAACATGCGTAACCTTAAATTAATTATAAAGAGGGAGTATTTAGCGAGAGTAAGAAATAAAACTTTTGTGGTTATGACATTTTTAAGCCCTGTGATTATGGTGGGGATGATTATGTTAATCGCATACCTTACAAGTTTAAATAACGACGAAGAAAAAATTATTGGTGTGCACGATGTTACCAATATGGTTTTTGATGAACTTCAAGATCAAAAAAATACCGTATATCTTAATTTTTCTGATTTAGAATTAACCACAGCTATAGATTCGGTAGATAAAAAAGAATATTATGGGTTGCTTTATATTCCCGCAGGCAAAACAGATGAAGAGATTGCCAGTCATATCGAGTTCTTTGCCCAAGAAGCACCCAGCAACTTTTTCTTATCGGATTTAGAGCAGAAAATAAGCAATGTGCTTACCGATAGAAAATTAGAAAGCACTGGAGTAAATTTAGCGACTATAGATAACGCTAAAGCGAAAGTGAACATTAAAATGGAAAACTTTTCGGGCGAAGCTACCTCTAAGATGGCAAGCTATGTGAAAATGTTTTTTGGCGGAGCAGCAGGCTATTTATTGATGATGTTTATTATTATTTATGGTAATATGGTCATGCGTAGTGTGATTGAAGAAAAAACAAACCGAATTATAGAAATTATTATTTCTTCGGTCAAGCCGATTCAACTTATGTTGGGGAAAATTTTAGGAACCAGTTTTGCAGGAATCACTCAGTTTGTCATATGGATTATATTCGGAAGCATTCTTTTATTTTCTGTCACTGCCATTTTTGGGATAGAAAGTACTTCTATTCAAGGGGAGGCTGCAGCGAATTCTGTAAATCCAGGTGAAATACAATTATTGGTGAATGATGTTCTTCAACTCCCATTGGCGAGTATTATTGTAGCTTTCTTAGTCTATTTTATTGGAGGCTACTTCTTATACAGTTCGATTTATGCAGCGATAGGTGCTGCTGTAGATAGTGAAACCGATACGCAACAATTTATGTTTCCTGTCATTTTACCTTTAATGTTGGGGATTTATGTAGGCTTCTTTTCGGTAGTAGAAAATCCGCATGGTATTGTGGCAACTATATTTTCGTACATACCGCTTACATCACCTATCGTAATGTTAATGCGTATTCCATTTGGGGTTGCTTGGTGGGAAGTTCTTATCTCTTTAGGTATTTTGTTTGCTTCGGTATTTTTAGTCATTTGGATGGCAGCAAAAATATATCGTGTTGGTATTCTCATGTATGGAAAAAAACCAACCTATAAAGAATTATTTAAATGGTTAAAATATTAATAAAATATACGAAATAGCGTCAAATATAAGTTAATGCTTTAAAGAGTCTGTTGTAAATACCTATATTGGGTACCAACTAACCACTTCAAAATTTATATGAAAAATTTCTTTAGAGCTAACAGTTTATTGCTGCTGCTGTTTTCTACTTGTTTATTTGGGTTGAAAGCACAAACTACAGATCTTGCAAGAATAGAGTATATGCGAGTTCCGTTTAGCGATGGCGATCAGTCTTTAAATAGATTTAGAGCTCTAATACAAGCTCCCATTCCTATAAAGGATGACTACCTCATTTTTGGAGCAGAATATCGCAAATTAGATCTAGACTTTAGAGAGGACGTTCCCTTCAATAGAGAAAGAATTAAATCTACACAAAGAATAGAAGCTTCTTTAGGATACGTAAAGAAGCTTAAAAATACCAATTGGCGTATTGCAGGAAAAGGAGGAGTAAGAATTGCATCTACTTTAAATACTAGTTTAGGAAAGGACGACTTTATTTATATGGGAGCACTTTACGCTATTAATGATGTAAAGGAAAGAAACGAAGAAGGTGCAGTTATAGGAAAACCTTATAGGTTAATTTTAGGCTTGGTTTATAGCACGACACCAGGGAGAAATTATCCCATCCCATTAGTAAATTATTTTAGAAAAATAAACGAAACTTGGTCGTATACAGTAGGAGTTCCAAAAACCTTAATAAGATATACCTTTAACGAAAAAAACCACCTGCAGGCTTTTGCCACTTTAGATAATTTTTTCGCCAATATTCAAGATAATGTTAGAATCCCAAATAACGATAGGGTAGGCGAAAATATTTCTATGACCAACGTAGTATTAGGGCTGGGTTACGAGTTTTATTTTACAGATCACTTGCAGTATTACCTTTATGCAGGCCATACGGTATACAACGAATACAGAATTAGAGATAACAATAGAGAAGATGTGTACGTTATAGAAAATGACAATACATTTTACATAAGAACCGGAATAAAATTTAAAATATAGATGCCTAAAATTTTAATAATCGAAGACGAAGCTGCTATACGTAGAGTATTGGTGAAGATTTTATCAGAAGAAAGTAAAACCTATGAGTTAGCTGAAGCTGAAGATGGTCTTGAGGGAATAGAAAAAATAAAAGATCAAGATTATGATTTAGTACTTTGTGACATTAAGATGCCAAAAATGGATGGTGTTGAAGTGCTAGAGGCTATTAAAAAAATAAAACCAGAAATTCCTATAGTTATGATTTCTGGTCACGGTGATTTAGACACTGCCGTGGAAACCATGAAAAAAGGTGCTTTTGATTACATTTCTAAACCGCCAGATTTAAATAGATTATTGAATACCGTTAGAATTGCTTTAGACCGAAAAGAACTGGTCGTAGAAAACCAACGATTAAAGAAAAAAGTAGGTAAGAACTATCAAATGATTGGTAATTCTCCAGAAATAGAGAAAATCAAAGAAATGATAGAGAAAGTAGCTCCTACAGAAGCTCGAGTACTTATTACAGGAGACAACGGAACGGGAAAAGAGTTGGTAGCTCATTGGCTACACCAAAAAAGTAATAGATCTAAAGGAAACATTATAGAGGTCAATTGTGCTGCTATACCGGCAGAACTCATAGAAAGCGAACTATTTGGTCACGTTAAAGGTGCTTTTACATCCGCTAATAAAGATAGGGCAGGAAAGTTTGAGGCTGCTAACGGAGGAACCATTTTCTTAGACGAAATAGGGGATATGTCGCTTTCCGCGCAAGCGAAAGTATTACGGGCTTTACAAGAAAATAAGATTCAACGTGTTGGGAGCGATAAAGATATAAAAGTAGATGTAAGGGTAATTGCGGCGACCAATAAGGACTTAAAAGAGGAAATTAAAGAAAAGAACTTTAGAGAAGATTTATACCATCGTTTAGCGGTAATTCTCATAGAAGTACCTCAGCTTAACGATAGAAGAACAGATATTCCTCTGTTGATTTCTTATTTTGCTGAAAAAATAGCCAAAGAACAAGGGACTGCAGTTAAAAGCTTCTCCAAAGAAGCCTTAGAACTCTTAAAAGAATATGATTGGACAGGTAATATTAGAGAGTTAAGAAATGTGGTAGAGCGCTTAATTATATTAAGCACCACGCAAACTATAGATGATAAAACGGTAAAATTATTCGCAGGTAAATAAACTGCAGTATCATCCTCATAAAAAGTGGAATCTAGAAGGAGATTTCAAGTTTTATTTAAGAAAATGTGATTGATCAAAAACCGAAAACTATTACATCTTTCGTGGGCGTGTAATTGTTGATTAATTCAGATTTTGAATACTATTTTTTTTGCGAGCTAAAACTTTTTATTAATGAACCAAATCTCGATACTACAAAAATATTTTTCTACTGAAAAAATTAATTAATACGCTCATATAAAACAGTGGTAGATTGTGAGCGCTAGGCAAATGTAACGTTATCTTTAGTCTTGGTTTTCTTTACCCAATATTAGAACCAACTTATTTGGTGAATTTATCTTCTTGCGTAGTAGGGTCGTATTTCATAAAATACATGGTTTTCCCATCCTCTCGATTCCAAGTATGAAACAAATCGAACCCAAATTTTTGATAAACAATTGTATTTCTTCGGGTTTGTGTTTCTGCATAAAGCGGTAAATTGTATAAATGAGCACGACGTAAAAATTCATCCTTCATCTCTTTACCCACTTGGGTGTCGGCACCGCGAGCACCTTTAGAAATTCCCCAAAACCAACAATATAAATAATCTTCGTTATCAGGGCGTTGGTTTTTTATGTATTTCTGGTTTTTTAAAATAGTCAACACATTTTTAAAACCAGTTACATTGAGCACCAGTTTAATATTTTCAAAGGTTTCTTTAAAAAAACTGGTTTTACTTTTACTCTTGCGTAAAACAATAGCAATACCCATTTTATTAGAAGAAAGAATCAATGCATCATTATCGATAGCTTTTTCAACCATATGTTGTGCTAAATATTTAAAACGAGCATCACGATCCCCGCCTTTTTTAACAATCTGCATCGATGCCGGTGTTTCTTTTAAAATTTCGGCAACACGATTTATGATAACTTCTTTATTCAATGTAAAAATTTTAGGGCGCTAAGATAAAAAAATAAAGTGTCTTAAAGATTGTATATTTAGGTTTCTAATCCATATTTATGATGAAAGATATTAAAAGCAATCAGTTTAAGGTCAATCAACCTATCAAAATAAAAGAAGTAAACACCACATTTTCGCTTAACGCGGAAGAAAAAACCATAAAAAAGGAACTTAAAAACACCAGAAAAGCCTTAGCCACATGGCAAGATAAACTTTACGCTCACGGGAAATATTCGGTATTGGTTTGTCTACAAGGAATGGATACTTCAGGAAAAGATAGTTTAATACGAGAGGTGTTTCAAGGCTTTAACTCTAGAGGAGTAGTGGTGCATAGTTTTAAAACACCTTCAAAAAAAGAATTACGTCACAATTACTTATGGAGACATTATATTGCCTTACCTGAACGAGGAAAATTTGGAGTGTTTAATAGGACCCATTATGAAAATGTATTGGTCACAAGAGTCCATCCCGAATATATTTTGGGAGAAAATATACCCCACATTCAAAGTTTAGAAGATATTGATGAAGTATTTTGGGAAACTAGAATGGAAGAGATTAAAAATTTTGAAAAGACACTAGTTCAAAATGGCACTATTATTTTTAAGTTTTTTCTCCACATTTCTAAGGAAGAACAAAAAAGCAGACTCCTTAGACGTTTACAAAAACCAGAGAAGACTTGGAAATTTTCTCCAGGAGATTTAGAAGAGCGAAAACTATGGGAAGAATACCAAAACTGCTATGAAAAAGCAATCAATAAAACCTCTACAGAAAAAGCACCTTGGTATATTATCCCTTCAGACGATAAAGATACCGCACGGTATTTAGTAGCAAAAATATTACATGAAAAGCTGCAAGAATATGCAGATGTACAAGAACCAACCGTAGAACCAGAGGTTTTAGAACATTTACAACACTATATAAATGAATTGTCTAATGAGTAGCAAGCATTATTAACAAACTTTTATAGAAGGCTCTTCTTACACAAAAAAGTTTAAAATTATATTTGATAAAAATATTACGCTATGGCAATTATTGGATCTATCATTAAAAAAGTTATTGACGTGACGGGCAGCATTTCTACAGAAGTAAATGCAGCTGAAAGTCAGGGGAAAGTTTTAAAACAATTGCTAGAAAAAGCGCAAGACACTTCCTTTGGTAAGTTTTATAACTTCTCAAGTATTTTAGAATCAGGGGATGTGGTAAAAACTTTTCAAGAAAAAGTTCCTTATTTTGATTACCATACTTTAAATGAACGTTGGTGGAGCCAGTTGCACGAAGGTAGCGAAGATATTACCTGGCCAGGTTCTCCAAGTTATTATGCCTTAAGTTCGGGTACTACAGGGAAAACCAGCAAAAGAATTCCGGTAACGGAAGAAATGATAGATGCCATTCGCCAAGCAGGAATTAAACAAGTTACTGCGCTTTCTAATTTTAATTTACCATCAGATTTTTTTGAGAAGGAAATAATGATGTTAGGAAGTTCAACCAATTTAAAAGAACACGAAGGACATTTAGAAGGAGAGATAAGCGGCATAAGTGCAAGTAATATTCCTTTTTGGTTTAAAGGATATTACAAGCCTGGAGAAGATATTGCAAAAATAGATGACTGGGATGAGCGCATAAAACACATTGCCGAAAATGCTAAGAATTGGGATATTGGCGCTTTAAGCGGAATCCCTTCTTGGATGGAATTGATGTTAAAAGAAGTGATTGCTTACCATAAAGCTGCTCACATTCACGAAATATGGCCCAATTTGCAAGTGTATACTTCTGGTGGAGTAGCTTTTGAGCCTTATGAAAAAAGTTTTAATGCCTTGTTGGGTAAATCTATTACGGTGATCGATACCTATTTAGCTTCAGAAGGATTTATAGCTTTTCAAAACCGACCTGAAACACACGCTATGAAATTAGTGGTAGATAACGGAATCTTCTTTGAGTTTGTCCCCTTCCACCCAGATTATATTCAGCAAGATGGTTCGCTAACAGAAGATGCTCCTGTACAAACTATCGATGAGGTAGAAGAGGGAAAAGACTATGTATTGTTAATGAGTACAGTCGCTGGAGCTTGGCGTTATATCATTGGAGATACGATTGCATTTACCGATAAAGAGAGAGCCGAAATTAAAATTACAGGAAGAACTAAATTTTTCCTCAATGTGGTGGGGTCTCAACTTTCAGTAAATAAAATGAATGACGCCATCAAAGATTTAGAGGATATTTACGATATACAGTTGCCAGAGTTTACGGTAGGAGCAATTAAAATTGATAATGAATTTTACCACCAATGGTATTTAGGCTCAGACAGTGAATTAAATTTTAGTGAAGAAGAACTGGCCAATAAGCTAGATGAAAGCCTAAAAAATGCCAATAAAAACTATAGAGTGGCTAGGGGAAAAGCATTGAAAGGAGTAAAAGTCAAAGTTCTACCGCTAAACACTTTTTACGAATGGAGTGGAGCCAATAAGAAAAAAGGCGGACAAGTAAAGATGGAAAAAGTGATGAAAGAAGAAAAATTAAAGAAATTCCAAGACTTTATAGAGAACCTATAAAGCAGATTTCTCCAATTCCTTATCTACTTCTTCTTCCGTTTTTTTAGCCCCAAGCGTATTTACCAGCTCCATAATTTCTTCGGGAGACATATATAAACGCTTTATACGAGCTTTATACGCTGCAGAAATATGGGTGTTATTTAAAATAAAATCTTTAGTAGCTAAAATGTATTTATGCATCCCATGTTGTACTGCATAAGTATCGGCAGCACGCTCAACTTCTTGAATATGCGCAGAAGAAAATAAATACTTTAATCCAAAAATAAGCATCCCAAAAGTACTACGGTCTTTATAATCCATCACGTGACCTAATTCGTGACCAATCCACCCAGTAAGCACATCTTTGTCCATATCGGTAATCTTGTATTCCTCTTGTTCAATATGAAACTTATTACTAATTAAAATAATATACTCCCTTTTATGTTTCGGCATAAAAAAGCTTTTATACTTGGGTTGAGCCTGCATAGTAGATTTTTTAATGCTTTTTTTAAACTGAAAAGTAATGGGAACATCCTTCAATTCAGGATAAAAGGAAAGTGCTTTTTCAACTTCAGGTAAGATAACTTTAGGAATAACTTTGTTAGTGTACAAATCGTTTTTTATTTTTTTAGTAAATTATTCAATTCATCTCTATTTTTTATTAAAGTCATCATAAAACTTATTTTAAAACTATATAAGGTTGCACATATTTAAAATATCTTTGCCCAAAATTTAGCAAGGTGCAACTATCTAATTATACCAAGGAGTTTAAGAAAAATCTAAACATTGCTTTTCCTGTGATGATGGGGCAATTAGGTCATGTTTTAGTAGGATTGGCAGATAATATTATGGTAGGGCAATTAGGGGCCGCACCATTGGCTGCAGTTTCACTAGGAAACAGTTTGGTATTTATAGCGCTCTCTATAGGTATAGGTTTTAGTTTTGCCATTACCCCGCTTATTGCGGAAGCAGACGGCGCAAAAGATATTGAAAAAGGACGTTCTTTTTTTCAACACGGGATTGTGATGTGCTGCCTTAACGGAATTTTACTTTTTCTATTGCTATTAGCGTGTAAACCCTTATTGTATCATTTAGATCAGCCTGAAGAAGTAGTCAACCTTGCGATGCCATATATCGATATTGTAGCCTTTTCATTAATACCATTAATGATTTTTCAAGCTTTTAAACAATTTGGCGACGGACTTTCACAAACCAAATATGCGATGTACGCTACGATAATAGCCAATTTGGTCAATGTGCTTTTTAATTATTTGCTAATTTACGGGGTTTGGATTTTTCCTCGTTTAGAATTAGAAGGTGCAGCAATTGGTACATTGATTTCTCGAGTATTTATGCTATTTTTTCTCTTCTATATTTTAAAATCAAAGAAAAAATTCGCCACCTATTTTGTATGGGCTAAAAAGTCACTTCAAAAGAAAGTTTTTAAGCGTTTGTGGGATTTAGGTTTTCCTACAGCCTTGCAAATGTTATTTGAAGTAGGAATTTTTACCGCTTCTATTTTCTTAGCAGGCACCTTAGGGACAAACCCTCAAGCGGCTAATCAAGTGGCGCTCAACTTAGCCTCCATGACATTTATGATTGCGGTTGGAATAGGAGTTACGGCAACCATACGTGTGGGTAACCAAAAGGGGATGGGGAACTTTAAAGAATTAAGAAGAATTGCTATCTCTACTTTTTTACTGGTATTTCTCATAGAAGCGATATTTGCAATTGGCTTTATTTTGCTTAAAGATCTCTTGCCGCTAATTTATATTGATAATGCCGAAGTTATCTTTTTAGCTTCACAACTTTTAATTGTAGCGGCATTATTTCAATTAAGTGATGGCCTGCAAGTAGTGATTTTAGGTGCTTTACGCGGATTGCAAGATGTGCGTATGCCAACGATGATTTGCTTTATTTCCTATTGGATTATTGGTTTTCCAATTTCTTATTATTTAGGAAAAGCAGAAGCCTTAGGGAGTATGGGAATTTGGTTAGGACTTTTGGCAGGTCTATCTGCTTCGGCAATAATGTTGTATATTCGGTTTGCTTATCTTAGTAAAAAAATGATTCAGCATGCTAGCATAGCACCTAAAATGTAAGGAGATGAAAAAACCAGATTTCAGTAACTTAAAAGCAATTTATATTAATTGCACCTTAAAAAAGTCCCCTCAAAAAAGCCATACCTCTACACTAATTCAGGTTTCTAAAGAAATAATGGAAAAGGAAAATGTAAGTGTAGAAGAGATCCGATTAATAGATCACGATGTAGCTACGGGAGTTTATCCCGATATGACTGAACACGGATGGGAAAACGATGAATGGCCAGCCTTATTTGAAAAAATAATGGATGCAGATATTTTGGTTGTAGGAACACCTATTTGGCTAGGAGAGAAATCTTCTATATGTCAAAAACTCATCGAACGTTTATACGCTATGAGCGGAAAAACAAATGAGAAAGGGCAATATGTTTTTTACGGAAAAGTGGGAGGTTGTATTATTACAGGAAATGAAGATGGAGTAAAACATTGTGCTATGGGTATTTTATATTCGCTACAACACGTAGGTTATTCTATTCCGCCTCAAGCAGATTGCGGATGGATTGGTGAAGTAGGACCAGGCCCTAGTTATGGAGACACCGAATGGAAAGGAGAAAAAAAGCAACCTCCAGTAGGTTTTGATTCTAGTTTTACCAATAGAAATACTACCTTTATGACTTATAATTTGCTTCATTTAGCAAATACACTAAAACAGCAAAACGGATACTCCAATTACGGAAATTCCCGAGAAAAATGGGACGATGGCTCTCGTTGGGAATTTGAAAATCCGGAGTATCGTTAAGAAAAATAAATAAAACTATCAAAATTAAATATTACCGCCCTTTATGGAATTCCCAAAATACTTATTAGCCGATAATACCGATTTTCCTGATGCTATTTTTGTAGTACATACGCAGTTTCCTCGTTTTATCATCAATTTACAAGATGATGAGGTAGAATGGCTAGAAGATTTTGACGCTAACGATGAAAAAGAATTGGCTAGTGAAGCAGAAATTTTGATCGAAGAAGCATCACAATTCTATGATCGTGAAGTAGAACGTTATCAAGATTAGTTGGTATGGAAGAGTTAATGCAACTAGACGAAGAACTATTTATATTTCTTAACAATCTAGGAACAACTACTTGGGATGGTTTTTGGCTTTTTATTACCGATAAATTAGCTTCTATTCCTTTATATGCGGTTTTACTTTACCTGCTTTATAAAAGCTACGGCTTAAAACCTACGCTAGTTATTTTAGTATTGGTAGCAGGAATGATTACCTGTACCGATCAATTAGCCAACGTGTTTAAACACGGTTTTCAAAGACCCCGACCTTGCCAAGAAGATTTTATTGAGCAAGCGCGTTATATCGCGGTGCGTTGCGGTCGTTATGGTTATTTTTCAGCTCACGCGGCAAGTAGTACCGCTCTAGCTATTTTTATAGGATTACTTTTGAAGCGTTTTTATAAATATATTTTTGGCTTTATGCTTATTTGGGCATTGGTGGTAAGTTATAGCCGCATTTACGTTGGCGTACATTATCCAGGTGATGTTTTAACAGGAATAGTAATTGGAACTTTAATAGGCGTAATATTTTATCAGCTTTTTAAATTTATTAATTATAAATATTTTACAAAGCAAAACCCAACGGGTTAAAGTTGGGTTTTTGATTACAACTCCTTGGCTTTATTCAGCAAATAACTAGCTGCTTCAAAAGGCGTAGTTTTGTTATTTTCGATGGCTGTTAATTGCTGTTGTAGAGCTATTTTTATTTCGGGTTGGCTGTAGAAATTGCTTTTTAGATGTTCGTTGATGGTTTGCAAAAGCCAAAATTTGTTTTGTTCTTTTCGGTTATCGTAAAAATAATGGTTGGCTTGCGTAGAACTTACATAACTTTCTATCATTTCCCAAATCTCATCAATCCCTTGGTTGTGCAACGCACTGCTTAATAAAACTTTGGGTTTCCATTCACTGTTTTTAATGGGGTAGAGGTGGAGCGCTTTTCTAAATTCAGATTTTGCACGTTCGGCGGGGCGTTTATTTTCTCCATCGGCTTTATTAATAATAATGGAATCTGCCATTTCCATAATGCCTCTTTTAATGCCTTGTAATTCATCTCCAGCTCCGGCAAGTTTCAGTAACAAAAAGAAATCGGTCATACTATGCACCATGGTTTCACTTTGGCCTACGCCCACGGTTTCGATTAAAATCGTATCGAAACCTGCAGCTTCACATAAGATAATAGATTCTCGGGTTTTTTGTGCCACCCCACCTAAAGAATCGCCAGAGGCAGTCGGTCGTATAAAAGCATCTTCTTGTTTTACCAATTCTTCCATACGAGTTTTATCGCCCAAAATGCTTCCGTGAGAAATGCTACTGGTAGGATCTACCGCAAGTACGGCTACTTTTTTACCATGTTTTTCGATGAGGTAATTGCCAAAAGCTTCAATAAATGTACTTTTTCCTACGCCAGGAACCCCTGTAATTCCAATGCGTACCGATTGGTTGGCGTGTGGCAGGCAACCTTCAATAAGAGTATTGACTTGATCGTTATGTTTTACATTTTTACTTTCCACTAAAGTGATTCCTCTGCTTAGTGCGGTTTTATTTCCGTTAAGGATGTTTTGTAGTAACTGATCAATATCCAGTTTTTTCTTCCGTAAAGCTTTAATTTTTTCAGCACTTTTTTGCCCGATGCTGTTTGGAGTAGACGGACTTTCATTTTCGCTTAAAGCGGATTTATTTTTAGCTGCTGCCATAGGAAGAAATATTTAGGACAAATTTATGAATTCATTTTTGAAAAGCGTACGATTCCTTTCTATCTTGAAATTATAAATTAACTGATAAAAATAGAATAAAATGAAAACTTTTTATACCGCAAAAGCAACTGCTGAAGGTGGACGTTCTGGAAGCGTTAAAACGGATGATGGAAAAATAGATATGAACTTGAGTGTCCCAAAAGATATGGGAGGTGATGGTGGAGAAGGAACCAATCCAGAGCAATTTTTTGCATCGGCATACTCTGCTTGTTATGGTAGTGCTCTACAATCTATCGCAGAAAAAGAAGGGGTTGATATGGGAGATTTTAGTGTAACGGCATCGGTAAGTATTGGAAAAACCGAGAAAGGAAACTATCAATTGGCTGTTATTTTAGATTCTTACATTCCTGGAGTAGATGTTGAAACCGGAGAGGATTTGGTGAATAAAGCACACGAAGTTTGTCCGTTTTCTAGAGCTACTAGAGATAATATTGATGTAACGCTTAACTTACTTTTAGAAGAGTAGTACAGTTTACATTCAAATAAAAAGCCCAAGATGTTTCATCTTGGGCTTTTTTTCTCTAAATTATAATATTTATACCTCGGTAGTGGTATCTACACTCCTAGATTTATTAAAAGGAATGGCTATAAAAGTTTTATCCCAGGTTAAAAAAAGCATGTGCATTTCTTGTTGTCGGTCAAAATAGATGGTAAACTGTTCGGTCACATTTAATTTTTTACGAGCAGGTACTTCTATAGTTAATGCGTCATAATTGGGATCTCGGGCAGCATCCTCAGTGGTGAGGTCAATCCCCCAGGCGTACATTTTTTTATTAAAGATTACTTTCCAAGAATCTTTGTTAGGGATGGTCCACAAAGTGTATTCTCCTGCTTCTAACAAAGATCCATCAACCATAATATCTTGATTCACCTTAAAAGTGGTCGCTTCATTCGCTCCAGTTCGCCATACTTTATTATAAGGAACAAGGTTTCCAAAAATCTCTCTTTCCTTTTTATAAGGACGGTTATAAAAAACATTCACTTTAAGATTGTCGTGTCTATAGGTAATGGTTTCCTCGGGACTTAAAGATTTGGTTTGGTTCTTCATAATGTAAAAACCAATAGTTCCACCTAGTATTAAAACGATGAAGAAGGTAATGGCGTATCTAAACTTTTTCGACATTTTTTTATTTTAAAGATAAAATTATTCAGCACAATTGCAACAAAAAGAATTAAGTTTCGTCTTTATAAATGAATAGCAACTAACCAGAATATTTTGTTACAAACTGAACTCATAGAAGCTTGTCGGAAGAACGACAGAAAAGCGCAAATGAAGCTCTATAATAAGTATTGTGATGCCATGTATTATGTCGCTTTTAGGTTTTTAAAAAATTCTTTTGAAGCCGAAGAAGCCATGCAAGAGTCTTTTATACAGGCTTTTGTAAAACTGCATCAGTTTACAGGAGAGGTGACTTTTGGCGCATGGCTTAAGCGTATCGTGATCAATAAAAGTATTGATATGCTAAAAGCTAAAAAAATGAATTTTACGGCGATCAACGAGCAAACCTTGGGGACGGTAGAAGAAGACAATAATTGGAATATTAATGACGATATCACCATCGATCAGGTGAAAAGTGAAATTGAAGAATTACCAGAACGTTACAAATATCCTATGATGCTGTTTTTAATAGAAGGATATGATCACGATGAAATTTCAGAAATCTTAGGAATTACTTCGGTTTCATCAAGAACGCTGGTACATAGAGGAAAGAAAAAATTACAACAAAAATTAAAACATTTATATAATGGCACAGGATCTTAGAGAGTTAATGAATCAAGAAAAATATTCTGCCCAGAGACCTACGTTGCCACCGGGACACGAAAAGAGATTTTTAAATCTTTTGGCAGAAGAATTACCAGAAGAGAAAAAAAGCACCTCTTATTTATGGATGAAAATAGCAGCAGTTCTTGTGGTGGTGTTAGCAACAGGTTTCTTTTTGAAGAATCAGCTTATAACAACGAGTCCGGTGGTACCTATGGTCACCCAAAGCCCTACGCAAAGTGTGGAAGCTACTCCTATATATTTAAGTGACGTTTCTCCACAATTTAAAAAAGTAGAAGATTATTACTTGGCTAATATTAATGCAGAATTAGCACAACTTACAATTACCGATGATAATAAAGAGCTTATCGATTCTTTTATGCTGCAGCTAGAAGGATTAGATAAGGAGTATACGCGCCTCAATGAAGAAATTGATGAATCAGGTATTAACGAAACCTCTGTCAATTCTCTCATCAATAATCTAGAGTTAAGATTGGAGTTGCTATTTAAACTTAAAAGTAAATTAAGTGAAATTAAGCAAGCTTCTCGAGAGAGTATACAAGGAGTGAACATTTAAAAAAAGCAATGATGAACAATAAATTAAAAATCATTTTAGGAACCTTAAGTTTTGTGTTCTTAGGATATGGTGCTGTGGCACAAGAAAAAGTAGAGAAGCTCACAGAATCCTACAAAGTCGATAATGAATCTACTGTAAAGTTAGATACCAAACATACCAATGTAGTGGTAGAAACTTGGAATCGAAATACGATAGATGTAGAAGCTTATGTAGAAGCCGATGAGCTTTCTAAAGAAGAAGTAGAGCAAATCGCCAAAGAATGGAAGATTCAAGTATTGGGGAATAGCAATGGGGTTTCAGTCATTTCAAGAGGGCCTATTCCTAATTTTGGTTCAGGGTTAAGAAATCATCCACAATCTATGCCTATGGCTAGTCTAAAAGGCTTAAATAGTGAATTGATCGAACCTTTAATGGTTAATTTAGTAGGGCCTATGTTAGAGAAAATGGGAGATGTAAAGTTGCCAGCACGTTTTTATGAAAGTATGAGCGGTTTAAAATTTGATTATGAAGCATATCAAAATGAGGGCGAAGATTATATTGAGAAATATGAAGCCCAAGTGGAGAAGAGTTTTGGAAAAGATTTTGAAAAAGCTATGGAAGAGTGGGGGAAAAACTTTGAACAGAATGCAGAAGTATGGTCCAAACAATTAGAAGCTCGAATGAACAATTTTGAAAAAACTCACGGAGCTGCTATAGAAAAGTGGGGAGAGAATTTTGGTAAAGAAATGGAGAAATGGGGAGAGCAATATGGTGCGAGAATGGAAGCTTGGGCACAACAGTTTGATGAAAATGGAGGAAACCTAAAAAAGCAAGTCGTAGTTCACCCTAACGGAAATAAATCTACCACCGTAACCTACTCCAGCGGAAATATGATTCGACCTAAATCTATGGTAGATAACAATAGTATAAGAAGAACCATTGTTATTAAAATGCCTAAAGAAGCGGTATTGCGTATGGACATTCGTTATGGGGATGTAGATTTACAAGACGATGTTTCTCATTTAAATGCTTCAGTTTCTCACGCTAATTTTAAAGCTCAAGGGATATTAGGGAAAGATAATAAGCTAAATATCGCTTATTCCCCACTTAAATTAGAACGTTGGCAACACGGGAGTATACAAATGAGCTACGTAAAAGAAAGTCAGATTAATAAAGCTAAGAGTATTAAAATTGCTTCTAATGGGAGTGATGTTAATATAGGAACCATTGAGGAGACAGGAATTATCTCGGGGTCTTTTGGAGAATTAAATATTAAAAATGTAAGTGATGATTTTGCTCAATTAGATATTAGTTTAGAGAACAGCGATTTGGTTTTGAGTCTGCCTAAATCTTCCTTTAACTTTACTTACAATGGCTCTAGAAGTGATATAAGAATTCCGAATCAATTAACAACAAAGAAAATGGATAGCTACGGAAATCAACTGATTAATGGTTATCATAAATCTAGAAACACCGATAGTAATATCATGATTAACGCTAAGTTTAGTGACTTGGTGATTAAGTAAAAGTGCCAATTGCTGTATAACCTAAAATTTTTCTGCTAAGAAGTTTGGTAAAGGTGTTTTATAAAAATAGTTTTGTCTTTTAGACAAGACTATTTTTATTTGTAGCCAACCTTAGAACTTATGAATTTCAACGCTTACCTGAATTCGCTTACGCCAGACTTTACTCCAATAGTTAATCATGAGACCTTAGCGGATTATATACCGGTCGATTTGTCTATTTATCAATCCGCTTTAAAAGAAGTAGATACGAGCTCTTCTAAAGTTTTTCAAGATTACCTCACACAGTACTTAATCAACTCCGATAAAAAAGTGGCTTATGGAGGGTATTTAGAGGAACGTAACTTATATGCGAGAAGCACTTATTTTACTTCCGATAAGGAAAACAGTAGAAATATTCATCTAGGGATAGACATTTGGTGTCCTGCAAATACGCCAGTTTTACTTCCGTTAAACGGAAAAATACATAGCTTTAAAAACAACCAAAATCATGGAGATTATGGACCAACCATAATTATAGAACATTCATTAGAGGCACATACGTTTTATACTTTATATGGCCATTTAACTTTAAGTTCCCTTAACGGAATAAAAATCGGAGACGATCTAGAAAAAGGAAGTGTTATAGGGTATTTGGGAGACGCTAGCGTTAATGGTGATTATGCTCCGCATCTACATTTCCAGATCATACAAGATTTAGAAGGAAATAGGGGAGATTACCCAGGAGTTTGCGCCGTTAAAGATTTAGCTTTTTATGCAGAAAACTGCCCTAACCCTAATTTACTTTTAAAATTACCTTAAACCTTAAACCTTAAACCTTAAACCTTATTTCTTTTTGGTTTTTAAAAATAGAGAAACAATTGCAGCGGTAACAATTCCCATCGCTAAAGCTCCAAAAGCAGATTGAATCATATACGATTTTAGGTTAAAGTAGTTTCTGGCCGCTTTTTCGGTCATACGCTCTTGATCGACCACATAGGCGATCACATTATTAAAATAGTCGGGAGTAATGATGGTAGAAACAACATACTGGACAAGCGGAGCTAATAAAGCAATTAAAACCGACATAATCCCTCCAGAAATTAAGCCTTGTTGCCAACTCATAATGCCTTGGTAGTATTCTTGTTTTTTCTCTCTTATCGCTAAGTAAAAAATAATAATATACGGGATGGCAATCAAATTGGTGTAAATCGCATGTTGCGAAATGTGCTTACCGTGAAGACCTACATTTTTTTCAAGAAACATCCATAATAAAGTAACTATACTAAAAATAATAGCCCACTTGATCTCAGTTTTAAAATTTTTCATGCGATAATAAGATTAAGCTTCAAAAATAAGAAAATCCCAATCGAAATGATTGGGATTTTTTTAAACCTTAAATAAAAATAAAGATTAGGCGTTCGTAATTACCCATTCTCCTTTTTCGATAAGGGGAATAGCTTGTTTGTATTTAACAGATTTGCTTTCACCCGATCTTACATTTTTTATCGTCACTTTATCGTTTCTGCCAATTTTAGGCTGATCTCTAACAATGGTTTCGGTAACAGGTTGCTGCTGACTAGCCTGTTCTCCTGCAGCTCTATTTTGTGCTGCTCTTTCATCCATATTAGGAATATCTTCTTTACTGGTTTCTAGTCTTTCTTTAGGCTTTTCTTCTCTAGCTTCTTGAATTTGTGTTTGCTGCTGCGGAATTTCACCTTTAAATAAGAATGAGATCACTTCTTTGTTGACTTCGTCCAACATGCCTTTAAACAACTCAAAAGCTTCAAACTTATAAATTAATAAAGGATCTTTTTGTTCGTGAACTGCCAACTGAACACTTTGCTTTAACTCATCCATTTTTCTTAAATGAGTTTTCCAAGCATCATCAATAATAGCTAACGTAATATTCTTTTCAAAGTCATTAACAAGTTGCTTCCCTTCAGTTTCGTAAGCTTTCTCTAGGTTTGTAGTAACCTGAAGTGTTTTTTGTCCGTCAGAGAAAGGAACTCCAATACGTTCAAACTTGTTACCTTGCTGCTCGTACACTTGTTTAATTACTGGGAAAGCCATTTCAGCATTGCGCGTCATGCGTTCTTCATAATTAGCATAAGCAGCTTTGTATACTTTTCCTGCTAATTCTTGAATTTTGAGTTTTTCAAATTCTTTTTCATCTACAGGAGAATCCATAGAGAAATAACGAATCAATTCAAATTCAAAATTTTTAAAATCAGCTGCATTTTTATTGCTTTCTGTAATAGACTCCGAAATATCGAAAATCATATTCGCTAAATCTACACGAAGACGTTCTCCAAATAGCGCATGATAACGACGTTTGTAAATGACCTCACGTTGAGCGTTCATAACATCATCATATTCTAATAAACGCTTACGAACACCAAAGTTGTTTTCTTCTACTTTTTTCTGCGCTCTTTCAATCGATTTTGAAATCATTCCGTGTTGAATCACTTCTCCTTCTTCAAGTCCCATTCTATCCATCAACTTGGCGATACGTTCAGAACCAAATAGACGCATTAAATTATCTTCTAAAGAAACATAAAACTGAGAGCTTCCTGGATCTCCTTGACGACCAGCACGACCTCTTAACTGTCTATCTACACGTCTAGAATCGTGACGTTCTGTACCTATAATGGCTAAACCTCCTGCTTCTTTTACTTCTTTACTTAATTTAATATCGGTACCACGACCTGCCATATTGGTAGCAATAGTTACAATACCAGACTTACCAGCTTCTTCCACAATATCGGCCTCTTTTTTATGCAGTTTTGCATTCAAGACATTGTGTGGTACATTTCTTAATTTAAGCATTCTACTTAATAATTCAGAAATTTCTACCGAAGTCGTACCAATTAATACAGGTCTTCCAGCTTGAGAAAGTTTGGTAACCTCTTCAATTACCGCATTGTATTTTTCTCTCTTGGTTTTGTAAACCAAATCTTCTCTATCAAACCTAGCAATTGGGCGATTGGTAGGGATCTCTACCACATCTAATTCATAAATTTCCCAGAATTCTCCAGCTTCTGTTACTGCGGTACCCGTCATTCCTGAAAGTTTACTGTACATTCTAAAGTAATTTTGAAGTGTTACCGTAGCAAAGGTTTGCGTAGCATCTTCAATCTTTACATTTTCCTTAGCTTCAATAGCTTGGTGTAACCCATCACTGTAGCGGCGCCCATCCATAATACGACCGGTTTGCTCATCTACAATTTTTACTTTATTATCCATGACCACATATTCGGTATTGTTTTCGAATAGGGTATAAGCTTTTAATAATTGTCTAAGCGTATGGATACGTTCACTTTTTACGCTGTAATCGCGGAAAAGCTCTTCTTTCTTTTCAACTTCTTCTTCCTTAGAAAGGTTTAATTTTTCAATCTTAGAAACCTCCATACCAATCTCTGGCATGACAAAAAAGTCTGGATCTTCTTTTCCTGAAAGAAATTCCACCCCTTTATCGGTAAGGTCTATTTGATTATTTTTTTCTTCAATTACAAAATACAATTCCGCATCAACTTTTGGCATTTCGCGGTTGTTATCTTGCATATAGTGGTTCTCTGTTTTTTGAAGCAATTGCTTAATACCGTCTTCACTTAAAAACTTGATTAAAGCTTTGTTTTTAGGCAATCCGCGGTAAACGCGTAGTAATAAGAATCCTCCTTCTTTGGTATCTCCTGCAGCGATTAGTTTTTTCGCTTCCGCAAGAACACCCACTAAATATTTACGTTGTACATCAACAATTTTAGAAATTTGAGGCTTTAGTACATCAAATTCGTGTACATCTCCTTTAGGAACGGGTCCCGAAATTATTAAAGGCGTACGAGCATCATCAATCAATACAGAATCGACCTCATCGACAATAGCGTAATTATGAGGACGTTGAACCAAATCATTAGGAGAGTGGCTCATATTATCTCTTAGGTAATCAAAACCAAATTCATTATTAGTACCGTAAGTAATGTCGGCATTGTAAGCTTTTCTTCTGGCTTCAGAATTAGGTCTGTGGTAATCAATACAGTCTATAGAGATACCGTGAAACTGAAACAAAGGAGCCATCCAAGCACTATCACGTTTAGCTAAGTAATCATTAACCGTTACCAAGTGTACACCTCTACCTGTTAGAGCATTTAAGTACATAGGTAGGGTCGCTACTAAGGTTTTTCCTTCCCCAGTATGCATTTCGGCAATCTTACCTTGGTGCATCGCAATACCACCAATAAGCTGCACATCATAGTGAATCATATCCCACTTTACTTGCTTTCCTGCAGCATCCCAAGTATTAGCCCATAGAGCTTTATCGTCTTGTAAACTCACATATTCTTTAGTAGCAGAAAGCTCTCGGTCATATTCGTTAGCGGTAACCTCCAAGGTTTCGTTATGGAAAAAACGTTTAGCTGTTTCTTTAACGGTTGCGAAGGCTTCAGGAAGAATTTCGTTAAGTATAGCTTCAGAGGCTTCGTAAGCGTTTTTCTCTAAGCTATCTATTTGTGCGTATATATCTTCTTTTCTGGTAATATCAGTAGAAGATTCTGCTTCTTGTTTTAGGGTAGAAATTTCTTGGTTGATGCTTTCGGTAGCATCGGCAATTTTTTGTTTAAAAGCTGTGGTTTTTGCCCTTAGTTCATCTAGAGATAGTTTTTCAAATTCTGCTTCTAAAGCTTTAATTTGGTTTACTATAGGTTGAATGGCTTTGACGTCTTTTTCTGACTTGTCACCAACAAATACTTTTAATACGGAGTCTAAAAAACCCATAATTTGTTTTTGATTTATTTATGTTTCAAAGTTACGCAAAAAAAAAGCCTCTAAAAGAGACTTTTTAATTGATATTTTTGCGTATGTTTTTTAATATTCATCCTCGTTCCAAAGGTAATCTTCATCTGTAGGATAGTCTGGCCAAATCTCCTCGATAGAATCGTAAGAATCACCTTCATCTTCTATAGATTGTAAGTTCTCTACTACTTCTAGTGGAGCGCCCGTTCTAATTGCATAATCGATTAACTCATCTTTCGTTGCCGGCCAAGGAGCATCACTTAAATAGGATGCTAATTCTAATGTCCAATACATCTGATACTTGTGTTTAATTTTTGCAAAAATAAATTTTTAATTGTAAAAGCCAAGAAAAAAATTTATTATTTCAACATTAATATTAAGAACTTATTTTTTTAACTAATAATTTAAAAAAAGAAATGGTTTAAGCTTCTTTTGTAGGAATCCATTTTACTTCTTCTGCTTGTAAGTCTTTAGACAACTTCCGTGCCAGTACAAATAGGTAGTCAGATAGTCGGTTGAGGTACTGTAAGATGTAAGCTTCAAATGGCTCAATTTCTTGTAAGGCTGTGGCTAAACGTTCAGCTCTACGGCAAACACAACGGGCAATGTGACAATATGACACAGTAGTGTGGCCACCTGGAAGTATAAAGTGCGTCATTTGTGGTAACTCCTTATTCATAAGATCTATTTGATCTTCTAGAAATTGTATTTCAGCTTCTTTTACCTTTACGATATTGAGACGCTCTTTACCGTTTTTTAGCTGTGCTTTTTCTGGGTCCGTAGCTAATTCCGCGCCAAGCGTAAAGAGATTATCTTGTATTTTTTTTAAATGTGTCTTAATTTCGGAGTCAATTTCTTGGTCTTTAATTAGCCCGATATAAGAATTGAGTTCATCTACCGTACCGTAGCTTTCTATGCGAATATGGTGTTTGGGAACTCGAGTGCCGCCAAATAAAGCTGTAGTTCCCTTATCTCCTGTTTTGGTATATATTTTCATTGGTTTTTTTTTAAAAGTACAAATTAAGTAAGAAGTTTAAAAGGAAATTTTTGTGAAGATAGTATTAAGAAGTTTCTTAGAGTTCTATGACTCCATATCTGAGTTAGTTAAGGGATTTTAAATTGTAAAAAAAGTAATTTTCTACTGACATATAAAAAAAGCCGAAAGACCTCTCTTTCGGCTTAAAACCAATAAAACTTACGGAATAATCACTTAACCATAATTTAAATATCGGATATCTTATGCTTCGAATTATTTATTTTAGCTCGATGACGTTTAAGTGTCGATGGGTGGTTAAAATATGGAGTTGGACTATAAGAGGTTTAATCTTTTCATGAGCTCTGGTCGATTAGATCTACTTACAGGAATTACATCTTTTTTAATTAAAACACTATTGTCTTCAATGTCAATAATTTTTTTAATATTGATAATAAATGACCGATGCACTTTTAAAAACAAATCTTTGGGTAGCTTTTCTTCTATTTTCTTTAGGGTAGAATGTACGGTATAGTTTTTTCCTTCCGTTTTTATTAAAATATAATCTCCTTTTGCTTCTATAAGGTATATGGAGGGAAAGTTAATTTTTATTAATCTTCGATCGATATTTATATATAAGTCTTGATCGGGTTCTTTTCTATTTTTGTTTTCTAAATTCGATAAAATAGGGTTAGAGAAAGCTAAGGCTTTATTAACGGCTTTGTCAAATCTATCCTTGCCTATAGGTTTTACTAAGTAATCTATAATACATTCATATTCAAAAGCTTCGATAGCGAAATTTCTGTCTGAAGTAGTTAAAATGATTTTTGGAGGGTCTTTTAGGGTTTGTATGAGATCAAAGCCGCTAAAGGTAGGCATATGAATATCTAAGAAGATAAGATCTACGTGGTTTTGGTTTAGATATTTTATAGCTTGAATGGCATCAGAAAACTGAGCATTTAAAGTTAAATTTTTATTTTGAATAGTAAGTTGTTCAATAATGGCTCGCGCCATTTCCTCATCATCAATAATTATGGTATTCATAAAAAATCACTTTAGTTCATTAATAAATTTAGCCATTGCTACCATCACTTTTTCAAAATTACCATTATTAAAAGGGTTATTGTTTCTTAACTCCTCTTCATAATTCGTTGCTAGTTGATAGCTTAATTCTAAACCTAAAATACTAATTTTATGTTTAATTTTATGTACATCATCTGCAGCTAATTGGTATTTTTCTTCAATCAGGTGCTTTCTGTATTGTTTTATTTCCTCAGGCAATTCTCTTATGAGAACTTCAATTAGTTTTTTTTTAAAGGTGAGGTTTTCTCCTGCTAATTGATTTATGTAGGAGAGATTAGGAGATTCTTTCATGTTTCTATTTTTTTATGCTGAAGAAAAAAGTAGTTCCTACATTTACTTCGCTCTCTAACCAAACCTTTCCTTTGTAAAGATCTACTACTTTTTTTACAATGCTGAGCCCAATTCCTGTAGATTTTTCAAAATTGCTTAATGAACTAAAAATTTTAAAAATCTTTTCATGATGTTCTTTAGCAATGCCCACCCCATTGTCCTTTACAGAGAAAATATAATGAGTTTTAGTTTCAGAATAATCAATTTCTATAAGTCCGTGTTCTTTTTCAATATAGTTAGCAGCGTTGCTAATTAAGTTTTGAAAAACTTGCTGCATCCTCGTTTTATCAGCTTTTATAGTAGGGAGATTAGATATTATTTTTAGGTTTATATGTGGAGGGATATAGATTAACTCTTTAATGGTATGTACGAGCTGATTAAGGTTAATATTTCCTTCTACCAAAATATCACTATCAATACTGGAGTATTTTAGAATGTTTTCAATAAGGAGGTCCATTTTTTCAACCTTGTTTTGCATTAAATTAAGATTGGTTAAACTTTCTTCTCCCAATTTCTCATGAAAATCTTCTTTGGTCCAACTAAGTAAAGCAGAAATATTTCTTAAAGGTGATTTTAAATCGTGAGAAACGATATGGGCATATTCGTTTAATTGCTCATTTTGTTTTTCTAAATTAGTTAGCAGTACCTCTTTTTGCTTTTCTAATTCTTTAATTTGAGTAATATCTAAATGTATGCCTATAGATCCAATTTTATTTCCTTTTAGACTATAATTAGGAGCAGTACTTATAAGCCAGTGTCTAACTTCCCCTTTCTTATTTTTAACGGCTAATTCATAAGAGTCTGGTTCATTGGGTTTTCTCTTTTCAACTCTGCGATAATACTTTTCGGAAGACTCTGGGGTTAAAAATAAATCGACCGCTTTTTTGGTTAACAACTCCTCTTGGGAATATCCACTCATTTCGCAAAAACTCTGGTTCGCAAAAATAATTTTATCCTCTAAATTATTTTCTAAAACCCCTAAGTTCATATTGGTAATAATACTGCTGTATTTCTCTTTTTGAGCTTTTAAGCCCTCTTTGTATTTTTTCTGAATGGTCACATCAGTATATGTCCAAAGATGACCTTTATACATATTATCGTGGTAAATAGGAATGTAGTTTCGTTCTAAGACCCTCCCGTCCTTTAAGAATAGTTCATCGTTCAAAGCGTTTTTCTTATGGTCTAATAATGTATTTACTTTAGAAATAAACTCTTTAGGTTGGGTAAAAAGATTTTTATATTTATCTATTACCTCATTGCCATCTAGGCCTATGAGGGCTTCAGGATTAGCTTTTAAACCAAACATTTTACAAAACCGTTGGTTGGTTAAAAGAAGTTTCCTGTTTTCATCTTCTAATAAAATACCATTTTGGAGGTTAACAATTAGGGTAGCTAATCTATTTTCAGATTCTTTAAGTTTTTCAAGAGCTGCTTTTTCTTTCGAAATATCTTCAACCGTGGCTACCTGATATAGCATTTTATCATTTTCATCTCTTACCGCTTTAGCTGAAGTTTTTACCCAAATAAGTTCTCCATTCTTTCTTACATACCTCTTTTCAATAGCATAAGAATTTATTTTCCCTTGAATTAATTGATCAATATATTCTGAAGATTTTTTACGATCTTCGTAATAGGTGAACATTTTCGGTTCTATAGCGGCAATTTCTTCTTTGGTATACCCTAAAATTTTAGTGAGCGTATTATTAGCGAGTATAATATTTCTAAAATTAGATGTGGTAAGACTGATACCCACGGGGCTATTATCCATAACAATATCTAACTGTCTCTTTTGCTCTTCGTGTTGTTTTTTTAATTTGGTTTCCTCTGTAATATCTCGAGCAATACCTTGTGCAGCGATAGGTTTTCCTTCAGGGTTATAAATAACGCTAGCATTAATTTGAACAAGTTTATACACTTTATTATGAGTTCTTATAACCGCTTGATAATTGGCAAAAACACCTTGTTGGTAGAGGGTTTTAAAAGAATTTTTTGTGTACTCTACATATTCGGGGGTTACTAAATCTAAGAGATTTACTTTATCTGAACGATAATCAAAGCCTAATAAGTGAATAGCAGCATCATTCATCTTAAGGACATTACCTTCTAAATCTATGAGAACGTATGCATCTAGAATATTGATAAAGACACCTTCTAATTCATTGGTTTTCTCTTTAAGAAGTTCGGCTAATTTTTTGTTGGAAACTTTTAGGGCTTCAGTGATACTGTAGAGCTCGGTAGATTTTTTCTCAAGAATGGCTTCTGCTTTTTTTCTTGCATTTTTCTCTCGAAGTAAAGCCCGCTCTAAAATTTCAATCTTTTTGGAGGTATCCATGTATTTTAATATTGAACATTACTCTTGTCCCTTTTTCATTGAGTAATTTAAACTTAATTTCGACATTATTTTTGTAATATTCAAAGGTTTTTTCCATCAATGCTTTCGCAAACATGTACAAGGCTCTTTTTGAGGTGTAGATAAGCTGGAGTTCTTGAGTATTTTGACTTACAATTTTGAAAGAAGGTAATTCTGCATCAGGATATATTTTTTTTACCTGTACGTGAATGTGGTTTTCAATGGAGGAAACAAAGTCAATAGGAGAGGTGTAGTGTTGAAAAATATCAGCGTGTTGAGATTCTATAGTTTTAAAAAAGTAAAGCCCATAGGTATATATCAAATCATTCACAGGTATTTTGGTGACTTCGCTTAAATGAACCAACAATTGTTGCATCTCAAAAAAATCATAAGTGCCTACGGCTGTATAACTCCCTGCTGATGATAACTCAGAACTGTTAATGATATAATCCAGTATTTCTAAACCGAAACTTTCTTCTACCATTTCTAAGAATTCAGTAAAAACAATTCCTTTCATAAGTATTAGGCTTTAATCAACTCGTTTAGACTCCAGTATTCTAGTAGTGATCTTAGTTTAAGAACATAATCCTCATATTTAAGGGGTTTAATGATATAACCCGCTATGCCTGCTTTATAACAGGCTAGAATATCTTTTTGATTGGCAGAGGTACTTAAGACAATAGTGGGTAAATATTTTAAAACCTTATCTTCTTTTAAAATATTTAAAAACTCAAGCCCATTCATTTTCGGCATATTAAGGTCTAATAAAATAATATCAGGTAAACTTTTATCACTTCTAAGAAAAGCTAAAGCTTCTTCGCCGTTTTTAGCTTCTACAATTTCGTGGGGTAATTTTGAAGTGGAGATGGTACGATTTAGTTTCATCACTTCGATTACATCATCTTCAATTAAAAGAATACTTAATTTTTTTTTCATTTTCAGTAACTATATAGAAAATTAAATTTCATAAAAAAATCCTAGAATCTTAGCCTAATTAGATAGAATACCAATTCCTATCGATGAATTGTAATTTACCTCAACAAAACATAGCAAGACAAGCATTGTAGTGATGATATGTAGCGTATAAACGATAATACTTTATAAAAGTTTTACTCAGCTTTATAAAATATATAAATCCAAATACTACGGGCTAATCGAAAATTGAAAGTGCTACAGAGAAAAGAAGTGAATACTATAATAAAAAAAACGATAAGAGGGGTGAGGTCCATCAGTAGCCAAAATAATACCAAGCACGTAATCATTTCTGCAGCAGCAAGGGCATAACTCACAAACATAGCTCCAAAAAAGAAACCCGTTTCTCGCTCAAACTTATAATTACAAGTCGTGCAATTTATGGGCATATATGGTATTTTGAAACGCCAAATACTTCCTTTGGATTCAAAAATTTTTGTTTTTTTACATTTAGGACATTTGCATGTAAGAATATCAATAATGCTGCTCATAAAATAGTATATTAGAGTAGACAAAATTAAGACTGTACCTTAATTATGACGTTATAGTATTTACGCTTATTTTTGTACTTTTAAGACATTATATGAAAGTTCCAGTTTTAAACTTAAAACAGTTTTTGTCCCATATTCCCTTACAGGGGATCTATGTAAATTCTTTTTCTAAACATATCAAAACCAATAAAGATTTAATACATCACCCTCATAGCCATGACTTTTATGTTGTAGTTTTCTTTACGGAAGGAACGGGTACACACGAAATTGACTTTGAGTCTTATGAAATTCAACCAGGTAAAGTTTTTTTTCTAAAACCCGGACAAACCCACGCTTGGCAATTTGAAACTTCACCGCAGGGATATATTTTTTTTCATACCAAAGAGTTTTATGAAATCAAATTTCTAGATCATCAATTAGAAGCATTCCCGTTTTTTTACTCCTACCAAAATCCACCTTATATAGATGTATTGAAAGAGGCTAGAAATAAAACGACCCAAAACTTTGAAAGTCTGTTTGATGAATATTCAAACGATCAATTGTTTAAGGAAATAAAATTGGTCAACCTAATTCAGCAGATATATATAGATTTAACCCGAATGTATTCTATAGAGTTAGGAGATAAAAAGCACCTATCTTTAAGTTATTTAACAATTCTGGAGCAATTAGAAAGCTTGATTAACCACCATTATTTACAAGAAAAATCACCTCAATTTTATGCTCAAAAATTAAATATATCTGGTAAACACCTCAATAGGGTGGTTAGGGCGACTGTTAATAAAACCACAAGTACGTTGATTATGGATCGCAATATGTTAGAAGCCAAAAGGCGTATGGTACATACTCATGACAGTTTGTCTCATATTGCCTACGCCTTAGCTTTTTCTGATTATGCTTACTTCTCCAAAGTATTTAAGATAAAAACAGGGATGAGTCCGCTTCAATTTAGAAAGAAATACAAAAATCGGTGATTTTCAAGCCTCTTCAATCAGACTAATTTTCTTAATCCCAAGTTTTAAGTTGATAGGCGCTATCCCAAAACATAAACTCTAGTTTACTCGCTTCTACAAAAGCTTGTGTCATGCGTTCTTGTTGCTGTGTGGTGCAATTTTCAGCTACCGAATCACAAATATTTTTTGCTTTGATGACCAGTTCTTTAAACTCTTTTCCAGCATAGGTGTCTATCCACTTTTCATACGGGTTTTCTCCGCTCAATTGATTTTTATAAATAGAATCTCCTACTTCTTGATAAATCCAAAAACAAGGTAGTACAGCAGCCATGGCTACCTCTACTTGATCTAAAGCTGAAGTACTTTTTAGGAAATTAATATAATGATGAGTAGTAGGTTCAATGTTTCCTCGTTGATTGAGACCAAATTCCTTGAAATAGGAATCATGCAAAGCTTTTTCTACCACAATAGCCCCTTCTGCAAACCGAATAAAATCTAAGGCATGAGATACACAATGTGCTTTTGCCCCAATTAGCGCCAAACTGCGAGCAAAGTTTTCTAAGTAAAAGGAATCTTGCCCCATATAGAATTGAAATTTTTCTAGCGGAAGCGTTCCTGCTTGAAGTTCTTCAATAAAAGGCATGTTGAGGATTTTCTGATAAATAGGTTCAATTTGGGTCCAAGTTTTATCGGTCCATTTCATTTTTAATAAGTTTCTTGGGATTAAAAAAGTGATTTACGGGTCCGTTGCCATTTCCGGTTGCCACATCTCTACCATTATAAATAGCCTGGTGTATGTACTCTTGTCCTAAACTTACGGCATCTAACAATGTTTTTCCTTGGGATAGGTAAGTAGCAATAGCCGAAGAAAGTGTACAACCCGATCCGTGCGTATTGTGGGTATTATATTTAGGAAATTCAAAACTCTCTACATCTCCATTCGGTAAAAAATAAAGGGAAGTGAGTTTTTCGCCTTTTAAATGTCCGCCTTTAAGAAGAACCGATTTGCAACCGAGCTGCATAATTTTTTTTCCTGCGATATGCATTTCCTCTACGGTTTCAATGCTCATATTGGCCAATATTCCGGCTTCATCTAAGTTAGGCGTAATAACATCGGCAAGCGGAAATAACTTGGCAATAATGCTTTGAATAGTTTCTTCTTCAATTAAATGATCTCCACTGGTCGCCACCATAACCGGATCAAACACTAAGGGAGTATGAGGAAACCGACTTATTTTTTCAGCGATGACCTCTACTAATTTTGGGGTATGTACCATTCCTATTTTTATAGCATCAGGAAGAATGTCTTCGAAAATACAGTCTATTTGCTCACCCACCACCTTTTCGGGGATATTAAAAATAGATTTTACTCCCGTAGTGTTTTGTATAGGCAATGCGGTTAATACCGAGGTAGCATAACTACCCAGCGCAGAAATGGTTTTCATATCCGCTTGTATCCCAGCACCGCCACTACCATCAAAACCAGCAATAGTCAGTACAGAGGGGTAGGTGTATTTTTTTTGAATCATGCCTTTTCTATTTCGTTTCTTAATTGTTCAGCTGCTGTCGCTGGGTTTCTAGAGGCGCAAATCGCCGAAACTACAGCAATACAATCGGCTCCCGCTTTTATGACTTCATACGTATTTTGAATATTCATATTTCCAATAGCGACCAAAGGTTTATCGGTCATAGATCGAATCTGTTGAATGCCATTTAATCCCCATTCAGTAATGGTATCAGTTTTCGTTGGTGTGCTAAAAACAGGACTAATTCCTAAATAATCGGCTGTTTTAGACTCTAATCTATTTAGTTGCTGTATGTCTTCGATAGAATATCCTAAACATTGTAAATTTTTCCAATTTTTACGGATTTGTGTGGGTGCGATATCAGAAGTGCCTACGTGTATCCCATAAGCCTCTACTTGTTGTGCAATTTCTAATTGATCATTGATGATGAGGGGTACATTGTACCGATCTAAAACTTCTTTTAACTGAAGAGCTTTTTGAAGAAATGCCTGGGTAGAGGTATTTTTTTCTCGAAGTTGAACCAGCTCTACACCTCCTTTAACCGCTTGTTCGGCTACTGTTAAAAAATGATTGTGTACACAGGTTTCTTCAGAAATTACCAAATACAGTTGATAGGGAAATGACTTAACCACGTTTTACTTCTAGTTTTAGGGTAGCGTTAAATTCTGATTGCGTTAAGCTATATAACTTATCTAGTATATTTACTTGCAAACTCCCAGGTCCCTTACTTTCTTGTGCAGCGATTTCACCAGCAACACCCAGCATAGCCATGGCAGATGTCACGGCTTCCACTTTATCGTCAACAATGGCAGAAAAAGCTGCTACTAATGCTGTGGCAGAACATCCCATTCCTGTAATTTTTGTCATCAGTTCATTTCCGTTAAGGAGGTGAATTTTTTTATCCTTACTTATAATAATATCGGTAGCTCCAGAAATGCAAATACAAGCTTGGTATTTTTCAACTAAAAAGTCCGCTGCAGCTATAGCTTCATTACTTTCAGCAGAACTGTCAACTCCTTTTGTAGAAGTAGTATTGTGTTTGGCAAGCGCCATAATCTCTGAAGCATTTCCACGAATTATGGTGGGATGTAAGCTTAATAAATCGCTCAACACTTCATCGCGATACGGAGTTGCACCAGCGCCCACAGGATCTAACACCCAAGGTTTATTAAGATGATTGGCTTGTTGAGCAGCTTTTTTCATAGAGGTAACCCAATAATCATCAAGCGTACCAATATTCACTACCAAAGCTTGACAAATATTCATCATGGCTTCAATCTCGTTTGGAGCGTGAGCCATAATAGGAGAAGCACCCGCGGCCAATAAAGCATTTGCAGTATTATTCATCACTACATAGTTAGTAATATTGTGTACCAAAGGAGATTTTTCTCGAAGTTGGGTAATATTATTCCACAAAGTTTCTTTCATCATTTATGAGTTTAAATTTGATAAATGGCTGAAGGAAGCTCACTTTTTTAAGTGATGAAGAAATATAACTTCTACTTTTCCCTACGCCGGTCTTAACCGAATCAGGTTCAAAGGGTGTGTCTCAATTCTTTTTTTAGAATACCCCTAAAGCCAACTCAAAAGTAATAATTAGCTATTCAAATAGAGAATATTTTTTGAAATTTTACTAGATAAGAATATTAAAGATAATATATGTGCTTAAAATTCTGTCTTAGAGAATATAGTACTTTAAGAGTTTTGTGAGCTTTTAGAATAGTTGCATAGAGAATTAATATTTTTTTATATTTACCTTCAAAGAAATGTATTTATGAAACTAGAGCCTAAAGCTATTTTGCAAATTCAAAAACCTATAGAAGAGGTTTTTGAAGGAATAGTGAATCCCTTCCATATGACTAAGTATTTTATAGCTGAAAGTAGTGGGCGTTTAGAAACGGGAAATGAAGTAATTTGGAAATTTCCTGAGTTTTCTGAAAAATTTCCTATTACAGAGATCCATACTGAAAGTCCGCATACTATTTCTTTTGTATGGGATCCTGAAACCGTTGTGAATATAAAGTTAGAAAAGCAAGCAGACCAGAGCACTATTGTTAGAGTAAATGAAAAAGGAAAAGAATTGAATGAAAAAAATCTGGCTTGGGCTTTAGAAAACTCTGGAGGATGGGCGAATTTTTTGGCTTGTTTAAAAGCTTATTTGGAGTATGGTATAGAGCTTAGAAAAGGAGCATTTGACTTTATGAGAAATAATAGTACGGCCTCTTAATTAAAAATTAGTATGAAAGCTACAGCAGCACATCACGAACGTATTGCAAAAATGACCTTTGCTTCGGTATACCCACATTATATTACCAAAGTGGAAAAGAAGGGGCGAACTATAGAAGAGTTGCATCAGGTTATAGAGTGGCTTACGAGTTATGATGATCAAAAAGTTCAAGAATTGATAGAAAGTAAAGTTACTTTTAAAACCTTCTTTCAAGAAGCTGAGTTAAATGAAAACGCTCCCCTTATCAAAGGAGTGATTTGCGGTTATCGCATAGAAGAAATTGAAGAGCCCTTAACGCAGCAAGTACGTTTTTTAGATAAATTAGTAGACGAATTGGCTCGAGGCCGAAAGATGGAAAAGATCTTACGTAAAGAATAAAATACTTTCAGTCTTTTTATTCCAAGACCTGATCTAGAAACTCCTTGGAGTTTAATAATTTATTCAAGTGAGTTTCCTCCTTTTGAACAATGAAAATCGATTTTTTAGGGATTCACGAATACTTAAGCAATAGCAAAGTGAATGAGTAAAAGAGGAAATTATTAATGTAATTTCTATTTCACAAGTTAAAACTTTACTTCTATGTATGTTATTCCTTAATCAAAGAAAAGATCTTTCACTTCACTGCGTTTTGTTCTAGATGACAGGTTTTTTTTGTCATTTCGATGGACGAAGGACTGAGAAATCTGTTTAAATAGTAGTTAGAATTTTTAATGAAAAGATATTTCGACTTCACTGCGCTACGCTCAATGTGACAGGTTTTTTTTGTCATTTCGAAGGATCGACTGAGAAATCTGTTTAAAAAGGAGAAGGGCTTCTTATTTGTAAATTTTTAATCAAAAAAGAAAATTTTACACGAACCGACCGTGACAAGTGTCCTATGTCCTACTTAAATCATTAAAAGCTAAATCTCAAGTCTTACCTCTAATCTAACTTTCCCTCTAAAGAAAAAGAGAGAACCCACGCGTTGCAGGTGTAAAACACTTAGCGAGTATAACCTGTACCTCACCTTACGGGTGTGCAAGCACCCTCTGTTAAATTCCAAATCTCAAATTCTAAAGTTCAAACTCCAATCCGATTACTAAATCACCTATTCTTTAAGCGCCTATTGTGAAATTTCAGCTTCCAAAAAATACCCCCAAGCCACTCTATTCTCACTACTCAGTACTTATCTCCGCTTCTTGTTTTTTTAGCTCACAGTGTATAGTTTACCGTTTATAGCTTACCGCTTACCGCTTACCGCTTACCGCTTACCGCTTAGAGTTTAAAGTTTATAGCTTACAGCTTATAGTTTGCAGCACTATCCCTAAACCGAAACCCCATTACTTAACTTTCTTATTATTACATTCAAAACTCAAAATTCATCATTTAAAATTTTGCTACTACTAATTATCAATTCAACCACCAACCTCCATTTTCTAACTTCTCATTTCTAATTTCTCACTACTCAGTACTTATCTCCGTTTAGCTCACATTTTATAGTTTACAGCTTACAGCTTACCGCTTACCGCTTACCGCTTATAGTTTATAGTTCACCGTTTACAAAACTATATCTGAGCAGAAAACCAACTACTCAACTTTATTATTTTACATTTAAAATTCATCATTTAAAATTGTACTCATTTACCCTACAATCACTTCAATTCCCACTTTCTTGGCTTTATATTGTATTTTTGATATTAACTCGCAGTAGCTCCAGTTGCGGAGGACAAAGCCTTCTTCTTTGGCGATGCCTATTTTATCTTCTTGATTCATCAGCATTAACGTGCCGGCTTGGTGCTGAATGCAAAAATCGATGAGCCTACGGCTATAGACGTGTAATCGTTGTAGGATGTAGTTCTTTTCTTGTTGACGAAACCTCTCTACGGCTTTCAGCTTGCGTTTTTTCCCTTTGCCCGATTTATTGTAAGTGGCACCCACCTGCGCCCGTTTTCGGGCAGCTTGTATCGCCAACCTACGGTGTAAAAACTCTTCTTTATTACCAATTTGGTGTCGGTTTTTTCCCACCTTTACCACGATGGGGTATTCCAAGGACAAAGAAACTTCCGCAATGACACCCGGGTTGAGGTGGTGTGTTTCTTTTTCCAATTCAAAGACCGCCAACCAAAACGTCTTGCCGTCTTTTAGTTGCAGGTGGGAGGTACACAATTTGAGTTCTCCCTGACTTACCCGCTGCAATAACCGCCACTTATCACTATGATCCCGACCTAAATAAGTTTTTAAAGGAATTTTAAATAGACGAAAGCAAAAAGCTTTCTTGTCTGCGTCGTACTCCAGTTTACTCATCCCTTCGGTAGTAAAGGGGAAGGGCATATCCTTTTTAAAACTCATCAGCGCACACTCGCCCCGCCAATAGGCCTCTTGGTTCTTTTTAAAGGTGCTGTACAAGCTTGCCTTTAAGCAAGAAATAATATTGGTGGGCATCTCGCCCTTAAAGCGTTTGGAAGTCACTTGGTAGATGGTATTCATACGGGAGGTTTGTAGGATCCCCGCTTCGTCTTTTTGTTCACGTGCCAGCTTATATTGAATGCCCTCCGATAAATAAAAAAACTCCTTGAGCATCTCCTGTACATATAAGTGAGACACCATGATATTGGCCGTTCTATACGCCCGGTCTTGCCATGCATACAATTTTCCGATCGCTTCTTTGCGTTCTTCCATAGTGGGCAAGTCGATGACCACCTGTATTTTGCGCGTGAGTTTGATCGTGTTCTTTTTCATTTTAAGCAGATTCTAATTGCTGTTCGGCTTCTTGCTGCATCAAGGTATAGGCCACTGTAAAGGCTTGGTGTACTTCTTTTTGCGATAAATTCAGCTGTTGGGCTATGTCCGCAAACGACAATTCCTGCTCGCAACGCAGTTGGAAAATTTCAGATTGTTCTGGCGTCATGCCGCCTTGTATTTTAAGCGGACGAAGACGGTTATTATTTTCTAAGGAATGGCCTTGATGTATGATCTGCTTTAAGGCTTCCATACTGCGTTTAATTTCATTGGCCGTTTCGGTGATTCCTTTTCCCATTACCTCGGCAATGGCTTTGTATTGAAAGCCATAGGTCAAACAAAGTTCTATCAAACGCTGCCGTTCCGCCCCTAAAAAGGGCAGTACTTGTTTTACCTGCTCAAAAGCTTTTTGGCTAGCCTCTTGCTCCAGCAAATGCTGGTCTTCTTCAGCAACTGGATCGTGCCCCAACATAAAGTCTTGGTAATTGCCAAACCATTCTAACCTGCTCATATTGCGGTAAAAATGATTGCGGTGCCGACAATAATAATAGGTGCATTCCCGCTTCATTACATAGCGTAAAAAGAAGAAGATGTGCTCCGGAGTTTCAATAGTATCCCGATGTTTCCATAGCTTTAAAAAACAATCTTGTACCAAAGTCTCAATTACAAACTCATCCTTAATCAATTCTTTGCCTAGCCAAAAAAGCATGCGGTGGTACCTTTTGTAAAGATACTCTAAGGCAATAGGGTCTCCTTGCTTAAATTGGGTGTAGTGTGTTGGTTGCATAAGGTTTAGGTTTTTTTAAAAGGAATTTATCTTTAATATGTTAAAATGTCGTATTATTATATGACAAATATATAAAATTATTTGGATTGTCATATTTTAATATGACAAAAATGTAATGGAATAAATTGACATTTGTTAGATGACAAGGGATCAATTGAAAAAGAAAGTCGGTAATCGGGTTATTGAGTTACGTACCAAAAAGGGATGGAACCAATCTGATTTGGCACGTGAATGTGGTAAGGATCGACAAGCAATTGAAAAACTAGAAAACGGAAAAGTAAATCCCACCATTTATTCATTATATGAAATTTCTAAAGCTTTAAAAGTTGATGTCTATCAGCTTTTGAAGTTTTGATGATAGTGCTTCAGTATTTGTTTATTCTTGTAACCATCACAAAAAAGTGTTGTTATCCGGGAAATAATAGCTATAAACGACTATATTTGAGTTGATATAACCCGTTGTAGGTAATGTGAAAAAAAACATTGATGAATAAAATTCTATTAATAATATGCTGTGTTTTACTTTTTAGTTGTGATAATAATGAAAAATCAAATGAATTAGTAAAAAAAGCAAATGGAATCTTTATTAATTCGGAACTAAATAATAAAATACGAATTGATAGTTCTTTATCTGTAATTAATAAAGCAATAAAACTAAATGAGAATAATTTTAGGGCTTACGAAGCTAAATTTATTATTTTAAGTGAGAAAAAAGATGTTGATGGAATGCTTAAAAGTAGTTCTAAATTGATAGAATTAAGACCAAATCAACCGTATTGGAAATTGAAAAAAGGGTTTGTTTTAGATCTAAAAAATCAACCTAAAAAAGCTAATGATTATTATTTGAAAAGCATAAAGGAATACAAAAGTTTATTTGAAGAAGGTTTTAATTCTTTCGATTTAAAATTAGAATATATTACTGCTTTACGAGCAATAAATCAAAAAGATAAAGTGGATAGTATTTTAAGCAAAATGAAAACAGAATATAGATCTGAAACCCAAAAACAAATTTTAGAGTTTTATAAAAATGATACTTTAACGAAAGAAAAGATAATTAATATTTGGAAAAATAGTTGATTAAAAACACTACCCACAACAAAGTACTGTGGTAAAAAACAAGTAAAAACTCACTAATTTTTAGCCAACGTACTTCTGTAAGAATCATCATATACTAGTCCTGATTTTGCAATAGCAAAAGCCTGTTTTAGTAACTTATTACA